>JACDJA010000237.1_pt1 | contig 71595 bp, 70 predicted proteins | sample 7449241 | NCBI WGS metagenome assembly JACDJA01 (sample SAMN14253289, study PRJNA609438) | sludge metagenome | isolation source: initial anaerobic sludge | collected 2018-12-20 | reverse complement strand
GAGTCGGCCGCCCCCGGGGGCGAGACGACGACGCCGTGCGACGCGGCCAGCGCCGGCGCGCCGGACGCCGCGACGCGCGCCCCGCCGGCGGCGCCGTCCGGGGCAGCGGGCTTCCAGCGCGCCGACGGCGGCTGAAGCAGTGCCAGCAGTCCGCGGCCATGGCGTTCGCGCAGGCCGCGCAACGCGTCGTCCAGCTCGCGCAGCACGGAGGCCTTCACGCGTGGCACTTCGACGTCCTGCAAGGTTTCGACTCGACCGAGCCAGGCGGCAAAGCCCGGTATCGGCGACAGCGTGCAGAAGACCTTCAGCCGGGGCTGTTCGGCCTGCAGCCGTTCGGCGACGCGCTTGATGAGGAAGTTGCCCAGGCTCACGCCGCGCAGCCCCGGCTGGCAATTCGAGATCGAGTAGAACGCCGCGACGCGAAAGCGATCGGCGCGCGCGTTCTCCGGTGCGCGTCGATCCAGCAGCGGCGCAACCGCTTCGGGAGCCGCATCGAGCAGCGCGACCTCGACGAAGATCAGCGGCTCGTCGGGCAGCGCCGGATGGAAGAAGGCGAAGCAGCGCCGGTCGGGCTCGAGGCGCCGGCGCAGGTCTGCCCAGCCGTCGATCCGATGCACTGCCTCGTGCTGGATCAGCTTCTCGAGCAGGCGCGCGGGCGAGTTCCAGTCGACCTGCACGAGGTTCAGGAAGCCGGGGTTGAACCAGGACGAGAGCAGGTGATGGAAATCGGCCTCGACGGCCTTCAGCTCCGGATGCGTCGGCAGGCGCGCGAGGATCTTCGCGCGCATCGCGACGATCTGCGCGGTCGCATCGGGTGCCCGATTGAGCCGCCGCAGCAGCTCCTGGCGCGGCGACTCGGCGGCGCGCCACAACTCGATCAAGGCCTCGGGCGCGCGCGTCATCGCGTAGCTCTCGGCACGACGCAGCACGTCGGCCGCATCGGGGTCGAACTCGGCGGCGAGCGCGTCGAAGAAACGCGCGGCCGCCTCGGGCGACAGCCGCCGATAGCGCTCGAGCGCGCGCGCCGCGATCACCAGGCTGTTCGACTCCCCGCGCGCGGTGAGCAACTGGCGGCAGTCGTCCAGCAGTCCGCGCAGGTCGTTGCGCTCGCGAACGTCGCGGCCGACCTGCAGCAGGCGCTCAAACATGGCGCGCCTGCGGTTGCGCGCCGGCGCCGTGCGCGCGGCGCGACCACGCGAGCAGCGCGACGCCGGCCACGAACATCGGCACGCACAGCCACTGACCCATCGTGAGGCTGAGCGCCTGCAGTCCGAGGAAGTCGTCGGGCTCGCGCGCGAACTCGGCGACGAAACGCAACACGGCGTAGCCGATCAGGAACATCCCCGATACGGCGCCCACCGGACGCGGGCGCGACGAGAACCACCACAGCAGCAAGAACAGCGCGATTCCCTCGCCGGCGAACTGGTACAGCTGCGACGGATGCCGCGGCAGCGAGTCGACCTGCGGAAAGACCATCGCCCACGGTACGTCGGTGGGCCGGCCCCACAGCTCGCCGTTGATGAAGTTGCCGAGCCGCCCCGCGGCCAGCCCGATCGGCACCAGCGGCGCGACGAAATCGGTGACGCGCAGGAACGACAGGCCGCGCAGCCGGCAGAAGAGCGCGACGGCGACCAGCACGCCGAGCAGCCCGCCGTGAAAGGACATCCCGCCCTTCCACACTTCGAGGATCTCGAGCGGATGCGCGACATACCAGCCGGGTTTGTAGAAGAGCACGTAGCCCAGACGCCCGCCGAGCACGACCCCGAGCGCACCCCAGAACAGCAGATCCTCGAGATCGCGCAGCGACAGTGCGCTCGCCTGCGCCCACAGCGGACGCTGCAGCCGCGCGCGGCCGAGCCAGTAGAACAGTGCGAACGCAACCAGGTACATCAGCCCGTACCAGCGCACCGAGAGCGGCCCGATGGAAAATGCGACCGGATCGAACTGGGGATGGACGAGCATCAGCGTGCGAGGGCGAGCGGCAAGGCGGGCATGGGCGAGCAGCAGCGAGTTCGGGCGAGCACGGCGGCTGGCGGCAAGTCCGCCGGGCAGAACCGCACGAGCCGGGCGAAGCTGCATTTCGCCCGCCGTTCATTCTGCCCGATAATCGTCCTTCGTCATGCTGGAGGCCCCGGATGAAAGGCGATCCGAAAGTCATCGAATGGCTGAACCGGCAGCTGAAGAACGAGCTGACCGCAATCAACCAGTACTTCGTGCATTCCCGCATCTTCGGACACTGGGGCCTGCCCGGGCTGGAGAAGATCGAATACGAGGAGTCGATCGGCGAGATGAAGCACGCCGATCGCCTGATCCAGCGCATCCTGCTGCTCGACGGCCTGCCGAACCTGCAGGACCTGGGCAAGCTGAACGTGGGGGAAACCACCGAGGAGATCCTGAACAGCGATCTCGCGCTCGAGCGCGCGGCGCTCGACACCGTGCGCTCGGGCATAGCGCACTGCGAGTCGGTCGACGACTACGTCTCTCGTGAAATACTCGTGGACATTCTCGACGACTCGGAGAAGCACGTCGACTTCCTCGAGACGCAGATCGAGCTCGTCGGTCGCGTCGGCCTGCAGAACTACCAGCAGACGTTCATGAATCGGGAAGCGCCGTGAGGGCGCGAAATGACGCGGCGAAACGAGGCGGCAACGGCGCGACGCCATGAGGGGCCGAGGCAAGGCGCCGAAGCGCGGCGCCGAAGCAGGCCGTCGAGACGGGCCGCGTCGATGACGAGCGGCGTCGCCGGGCCTTGCGCCCGGTCTACCCTTGGGTTTGCCCTGACTTTCGCTTTCCCGCCGGCTTCAGGCCGCAGCGCACGCGCAACCGATCGGTGCGGCCTGCGCCGCTTCGCGCTCGCCGTGCTCGTCGAGCAGTTCGCGCACGCGCGGTCCGCACTTGCCGCAGCACGTGGCCACGCCCAGTTCGGTGCGAAGCCGCGCCATCGTCGTCGCTCCCTCGCCGATGCTCGAGCGGATCTTGCGGTCGGAAACGGCGCGACAGACGCAGACGATCATGGCGACAAGCTCCCGCGCGAGGCGCGAAAGAGGTGGACAACGACGCAAAACAGGAAAGGGCGCAAAACAACAAAAGGAAGCATGACGAGAATGCTTCGCATTAAGATTACCGAAACCCGGCTTTCGAAGCAAGTGCCTCGAAAGGCCTCCTGGCCGGAATCGACGGTATCGCGACTGCCCGCACCCAAGCTGCCCGCATCCACGCTGCCCGAATCCAGGCCGCCGATGTCGCGCTGACCCCGTCGACGCTCCGCAACCCTCTCGCAACCGACCGAACCGCAAAAGTCCATGTCCGCCAACCGCCGCAGCCGCAACATCACGCAGGGCGTCGCCCGCGCCCCGAACCGCTCGATGTATTACGCGATGGGCTACCGTCGCAGCGATTTCGACAATCCGATGATCGGCATCGCCAACGGGCACAGCACGATCACGCCGTGCAACTCCGGTTTGCAGGCGCTGGCCGACGTCGCCATCGAGGCGATCCGCGCCGGCGGCGCGAACCCGCAGGTGTTCGGCACGCCGACGATCTCCGACGGCATGGCGATGGGCACCGAAGGCATGAAGTACTCGCTCATCTCGCGCGAGGTCATCTCCGACTGCGTCGAGACGTCGGTGCAGGGCCAGTGGATGGACGGCGTGCTCGTCATCGGCGGCTGCGACAAGAACATGCCGGGCGGCATGATGGGCATGCTGCGCGCGAACGTCCCGTCGATCTACGTCTACGGCGGCACGATCAAGGCAGGCCACTGGAAAGGCGAAGACCTGAACATCGTCTCGGTCTTCGAGGCGGTGGGCGAATACTCGCGCGGCTGCATGTGCGAGGAAGACTTTCGCGGCATCGAGGAAAACGCGATTCCCGGCACCGGTTCGTGCGGCGGGATGTACACCGCCAACACGATGTCGTCGTCCTTCGAGGCGCTGGGCATGAGCCTGCTGGGCTCGTCGACGATGGCCAACCCCGATCCCGAGAAGCTGCACTCGACGGCCGAGTCGGCGCGCGTGCTGATCGAAGCGGTCAAGCGTGATCTGAAGCCGCGCGACATCGTCACGCGCGAGTCGATCGAGAACGCGGTGGCGCTGATCATGGCGGTGGGCGGCTCGACGAACGCCGTACTGCACTATCTCGCGATCGCGCACGCGGCCGAGGTCGAGTGGACGATCGACGACTTCGAACGCGTGCGCAAGCGCGTCCCGGTGCTGTGCGACCTGAAGCCATCGGGCCACTATCTCGCCACCGACCTGCATCGCGCCGGCGGCATCCCGCAGGTGCTGAAGATGCTGCTCGACGCCGGCCTGCTGCACGGGCACTGCATGACGATCACCGGCCGCACGCTCGCCGAGGAACTCGCCCACGTGCCGTCGACTCCGCGTGCCGACCAGCCCGTGATCTTTCCGATCGACAAGGCGCTGTATCGCGAGGGGCATCTGGCGATCCTCAAGGGCAACCTGTCGCCCGAAGGCTGCGTGGCGAAGATCACCGGGCTGAAGAATCCGGTGATGACCGGCCCGGCGCGGGTCTTCGACGACGAGCAGAGCGCGCTGCAGGCGATTCTCGACGGTCGGATCGTCGCCGGCGACATCATGGTGCTGCGCTACCTCGGGCCGCGCGGCGCGCCGGGAATGCCCGAGATGCTCGCGCCCACCTCCGCGATCATCGGCGCCGGCCTGGGCGAATCGGTCGGGCTGATCACCGACGGGCGCTTCTCCGGCGGCACCTGGGGAATGGTCGTCGGGCACGTCGCGCCGGAGGCTGCCGCGGGCGGTCCGATCGGGCTCGTGCACGAAGGCGATTCGATCACGATCGACGCGCACCGGCAGCTGCTGCAGCTGAACGTCGACGATGCCGAACTCGCGCGCCGGCGCGCACAGTGGAAAGAGCCGCAGCCGCGCTATCGCCGCGGCGTGCTGGCGAAGTTCCACAAGCTGGCGAACAGCGCGAGCCGGGGCGCGGTGCTGGACGACTTCTGAGAAAGGGCGGCACCCGCGCGGAAGGGACACGCAGGCGACATCGGCCGGTTCCCTTCGGCGCCGGCGTCCTTCAGCGCTCCCCTTTCACGCCTTCCCCTTCGCGGCTCGCGCCTTGTTCACGCGCACGTGCGTCACGCGCAGGTAGGGGAACTGACGCTCGATCCGCAGGCGGCGCATCTTCGCGAAGTCGTCGTCCACGCGGCGCTTGTCGAAACCGAGCAGCGGCTCGAGCAGCTCGAACCACGCGAAGGCAATGGCCAGCGGCGCGAGAATCGCCCACCACGACCAATCCGCGACGGGTCCGAACTCGAACCACTTCAGCACGATCAGCAGCAACCCGGCCCAGACGAAAGGCATCGACGAACGGCTCCGGAAGGAGCCCCGACTGTGCATCAGCGCGCATCGACCGTGCGCGACGAGCGGCCGGACGGCGTGCGACGGCGTTCCGGCGGTGTCGTCGCGCGCATCGTTGCGCGCGCGGCGCCGGCGCGCCGGACGCTGCATTCCGCCGGTCTACCGCCCGGCGCCGCCCATCGTCGAGAGCGCGCGCGAGCATGGCGCGGCCGCTACATTGGCTGCACGGAGCGTGCGTCGCGCTTCGTGTCAGGCCTCCTCTTCCAGCCGCGAACGAACGGTGCTCCAGGCTGGCTGTGCCCCGGGCAATCCCCGGGGCTCTTTTTTTCTCCGCTTGCGCGAAGAACCTTTCTTTCCGCGCGTGCCCGCTCAGGCCGTCGCGCCGGCGAGGTCGGCGGCGCTGGTGAACGCGTCGGCGTAGAAGTCGCCCTCGGCCAGTGCGCACGACGCGACGAAATCGCGCCGCGCGGCCTCGACCATCGCCGGCGAGCCGCAGGCGTAGACCTGGTGCTCGGACAGGTCGGGGAAATCGTCGATCACCGCACGGTGCACGTAGCCGCTGCGCCCGTGCCAGTGATCGTCGGCGAGCGCATCGGAGACGACCGGAACGTAGCGAAACCGCGGCATCTCGCTCGCCCACTGTCTGCACAGTGCGTCGAGGTACAGGTCGTGCGGGCGCCGGCCGCCCCAGTACAGCGTCGTCGGCCGATCGATGCCGGCCGCCTGCATGTGTTCGACGATCGCCTTGATCGGCGCAAAGCCGGTCCCGCTGGCCAGCAGCACGATCGGACACGAGCGGTCCTCGCGCAGGAAGAAAGTGCCCATCGGACCTTCCAGCCGCAGTATGTCGCGCTCCTTCAGCGCGATCGGCGCAACGCCGAACAGCGCGTCGGTGAAGCGTCCGCCGGGCAAGTGCCGCACGTGCAGTTCGAGCGGCCCGTCGTGCTGCGGGGCGCAGGCCATCGAATAGCTGCGCCGCGTTCCGTCGCGCAGGATCAGCTCGACGAATTGCCCCGCCAGGTACTGCAGGCGCTCGCCCGCCGGCAACTGCAGTCGCACGATGGCCACGTCGGGGGCGGCCTGCACGATCGACGCGATGCGGGCGGGCATCTTGCGGATCGGCAGCTGGCCGGGCCCGCAGACCAGGCGCGCCTGCACCGACACGTCGGAGCGCGCCTGCGCGCAACACAGCAGCGCCAGGCCGCGCGATCGTTCGTCGCGCGACAACGCGCGCGGCGAATGCGCCGCCTGTTCGACGTCGCCTTCGACGACCAGCGACTTGCACGAGCCGCAGGCACCGTCGCGGCAGCCGTAAGGCAGCACGACGCCCTGGCGCAGCGCCGCGTCGAGAATCGCTTCGTCGTCGTCGACGAGAAAACGCACGCCGCTCGGCAGGACGGTGACCGTGAAGCTCATCGCATCATTATCGCCCGTCGACCGAAACGGCAGCTGCTATAATCGTCCGTTCGTCTTCAGGCGCAGGGCTTTCACTTTCACGAGAAAGCCTCCGGGTCGCCGGAAGCCCCCATCGGAGCACTCGGCGGCCGCGTCGGGAGTCTGCGTCGGGGTCTTCCTTTCGGGACGCCTTCCGTTGGGGCTCCTCGTTCCCGCTGCGCCTCGTGCTGGTGTAGCTCAGTTGGTAGAGCAACTGATTCGTAATCAGTAGGTCCGCAGTTCGAGTCTGCGCACCAGCACCAAACCTCGCAAGCGCCGTCCGTTTCCACTGCGAAGCCGGCGGCGCCTGCTCCGACCGAGCGAGGTTCCCATGTGCGGATTCGCGGGCGAAGCCCGATTCGGACCGGCGCCCTGCGGCGCCTCATCCTTTCCTGCCGCCGATGTCGAAGCGGTCGTGCGCATGGGCGCGACGATGCGCGCGCGCGGCCCGGACGGCGCCGGCACCTTCCAGCAGGGCAACGTCGCACTCGCGCACCGCCGGCTGCGCATCATCGACCTGTCCGAACATTCGCAGCAGCCGATGATCGACCCGGCGCTCGGCCTGGCGATCGCCTTCAACGGCTGCCTGTACAACTACCGCGCGCTTCGGGACGAACTCGCCGCGCAGGGCTACCGCTTCTTTTCCGACGGCGACACCGAAGTCGCGCTGAAGAGCTTCCACGCCTGGGGCGAGCGCTGCGTCGAGCGATTCGAGGGCATGTTCTCGTTCGCGATCCACGAGCGCGACACCGGTCGACTGACGCTCGCGCGCGATCGCCTGGGCATCAAGCCGCTGTATTACGCGCAGGCCCCCGGGCGCCTGCGCTTTGCCTCGACGCTTCCGGCGCTGCTCGCCGGGGGCGACGTCGACACCGGCGTCGATCCGATCGGGCTGCATCACTACCTCAGCTGGCACTCGGTCGTGCCGCCGCCGCACACGATCCTGCGCGGTGTGCGCAAGCTCGCGCCGGCGACGATCGCCAGCTGGGACGCCGACGGCAGCAGCCGCTCGCGCTGCTACTGGCAGCTGTCGGTGCGCGCCGATCCGCAGCTGTCGGCGCTGCCGCGCCAGGAACGCGAGCGGCTCGTCGAGCAGGCGCTGCGCAGCGCGGTACGGCGCCGGCGGGTCGCCGACGTGCCGGTCGGCGTGCTGCTTTCGGGCGGCGTCGATTCGAGCCTGATCGTGGCGCTGCTGGCGGAGCTGGGCGCGAGCGAGCTGCGCACCTATTCGATCGGCTTCGAAGCGGCCGGGGGCGAGGCCGGCGACGAGTTCCGCTGGTCCGACCTGGTCGCGCAGCGCTTCGGCACGCGTCACGAGCAGATCCGCATCCCGAGCAGCGAATTGATGGATGCGCTGCCCGGGACGATCGACGCGATGAGCGAACCGATGGCCAGCTACGACAACGTCGCGTTCTGGCTGCTGTCGCGCGAGGTGTCGAAGTCGACCAAGGTCGTCCAGAGCGGCCAGGGCGCCGACGAGGTGTTCGCCGGCTATCACTGGTATCCGAAGCTCGCCGGCAGCGCCGATGCCGCCGCCGACTACGCGCGCGTGTTCTTCGACAGCGCGCACGCCGGCTACCTCGACACGGTGAGCGACGCCTTCGCCACCGACGATGCCAGCCGCGCCTTCGTGGAGCGCGCCTTCGCCGCCAGCGCGTCGAGCGACGCCGTCGAGCGCGCGCTGCAGCTCGACGCGACGGTGATGCTGGCCGACGATCCGGTCAAGCGCGTCGACAACATGACGATGGCATGGGGGCTCGAAGCGCGCGTGCCCTTTCTCGACCACGAACTGGTGGAACTGGCCGCACGCCTGCCGCTCGAGGACAAGCTGGGAGACGATCCGGCGGCGCCGAACGACGCCGGCAAGCGGGTGCTGAAGGCGATCGGCCGTCGGCTGTTGCCGATCGAGGTCGTCGATCGGCCGAAGGGCTACTTTCCGGTGCCGATCCTCAAGCACATCGACGGCCCCGTGCTCGCACTGGCGCGTGACGCGCTCACGAGTGCGCGCGCGCTCGAGCGCGGCCTGTTCCGGCGCGAGACCGTCGAGCGGCTGCTCGCCGCACCGTCGGAATACATCACGCCGCTGCGCGGCTCGCGATTGTGGCAGGTCGCGCTGCTCGAGATGTGGCTGCAGGCGCGCGGGCTCTGAAGACGGGTGCGAGCGGCGCGCGACGCGCAAGACGGAGAAAAGAAACGATGATGATGCCGGCCGAACACGACGAGCACCTGCAAGACGACGAGCGCCTTCGGCGCGACGAGCATGTTCAGCGCGACGAGCACCTTCGGCGCGACGACCCGATGGACCCGGCGCAGGCGGCTTCGCTGCGCCACTGGGGCGAGCTGCCGGCATCGATCAGCGAGCAGTTGCGCGACGAAGCGTGGGTCGACTGCGGCTGGGGCCGCCTGCTCTTTGCGCATACCTACGCGTCGCCCGGGCGCCTGGCCGCCGAGTTGCGCAACGAGGCAGCGGGACGGCGCGACGTCGCGCTCTACGTGCGCGACCCGCACGTGGTGATCGCGCAGGCCCCGCAGCACCTGTTCCTCGACCCGTCGCACACGTTTCGCCTCGCGCTGCGCAGCGACGACGGCGCACAGGCCGACGTGCCCGGCATCACCGTCGTCGCCGCGCGGCCGCAGGACGAAGCGGCGATCGACCGCATCTACCGCTCGCGCGGCATGGTGCCGGTCACCGACGGCTTCCTCGCCACGCTCGAAGACGGCGGCGCCGTGTCGATGCTCGTCGCCGAGGACGTCGACGGCGCGATCCTCGGCGTCGTCACCGGCGTCGACCACTTCGCCGCGTGCCACGATCCGGAGCGCGGCTCGAGCCTGTGGTCGCTCGCGGTCGACCCGCAGTCGACGCTGCCGCGCGTGGGCGAGGCGCTCGTGCGCGCCGTCGCCGGGCGCTTTCGCGCGCTCGGCCGCCAGTACCTGGACCTGTCGGTGATGCACGACAACGCCGAAGCGATCGCGCTGTACGGCAAGCTCGGCTTCGAGCGCGTTCCGGTGTATTGCGTCAAGAACAAGAACCCGATCAACGAGAAGCTGTTCGTCGGGCCCGACCGCCATCCGCAACTGAACGTCTACGCGCGCATCCTGGTCGACGAGGCGCGCAGGCGCGGCATCGGCGTCGAAGTGCTCGATGCCGAGCACGGCTACTTCCGCCTGACGCAGGGCGGCCGTTCGGTCACGTGTCGCGAGTCGCTCTCGGAGCTCACTTCTTCGATCGCGATGAGCCGCTGCGACGACAAGCGCGTCACGCGCAACGTGCTCGCCGCCGCCGGACTGCGCGTTCCCGACCAGATCGTCGCCGGCGGCGACGCTTCGCTCGAGGCCTTCCTCGCGCGACACGGCAGCGTCGTCGTGAAGCCGGTGCGCGGCGAGCAGGGCCTGGGCGTTCGCGTCGACCTGCGTGACGCGGCCGCGGCTGCGAAGGCGATCGAGGACGCCAGGCGCTTCGCCGACGAGGTGATCGTCGAAGAGCGCGTGCGCGGCGTGGACCTGCGCATCGTGGTCATCGACTACCAGGTCGTCGCCGCGGCCACGCGCCTGCCGCCGCAGATCACCGGCGACGGCAGGAGCACCGTGCAGTCGCTGATCGCGCACCTGAGCCGCCGGCGCGAGGCGGCCACGCACGGCGAGAGCTCGATCCCGATCGATGCGGAAACCGAACGCTGCGTGCGCGCCGCCGGCCGGCGCATGGACGAGGTGCTCGGCGCCGGCGAGACGCTGGAGGTGCGCAAGACCGCGAATCTTCATACCGGCGGCACGATCCACGACGTGACTTCCCGGCTGCACCCCACGCTGGCCGATGCCGCCGTACGCGCAGCGCGCGCGCTGGAGATCCCGGTGGTCGGGCTCGATTTCATCGTTCCCGACGTCGAGGGCGCCGACTACGCCATCATCGAGGCCAACGAACGCCCGGGGCTGGCCAACCACGAGCCGCAGCCGACCGCCGAGCGTTTCGTCGACCTGCTCTTTCCGCAGTCGAAGGCGCAATGAGGTCGCCCGCGGTGCAATCGACCGGCGCGAGCACGCCCGCTCGCGACAGCGAAGGGTGCCCGATCGATCGCCAGTACCTGCTTGCGACGCTCGCGCGGCTGCTGTCGATCCCGAGCCCGTCGGGGATGACCGACGAGATCGTCGTGCACGTGACGCACGAGCTCGGCACGCTCGGCATCCCGTACAGCCTCACGCGCCGCGGCGCGATCCGCGCCGACCTCGAAGGCGAGCATCACAGCCCCGACCGCGCCATCGTCGCGCACCTCGACACGCTCGGCGCGATGGTCAAGGCGCTGAAGCCGAACGGCCGCCTCGAGCTCGTGCCGATCGGCACCTGGTCGTCGCGCTTCGCCGAAGGCGCGCGCGTCACCGTGCACGCCGACGACGACCGGCGCCTGCGGGGGACGATCGTGCCGCTGAAAGCCTCCGGGCACACGTACAACGAGCAGGTCGACACGCAGCCCGTTTCGTGGGAACAGGTCGAGCTGCGGCTCGACGAACGCTGTGCCTGCCTCGAAGACCTCGTGCAACTCGGGCTGAACGTCGGCGACACGGTCTCGATCGACCCGCAGCCCGAGTTCGCCGACAACGGATTCGTCGTCGCGCGCCATCTCGACGACAAGGCCGGCGTCGCGACGCTGCTCGCGGTGGCCAAGGCGGTGCGTGAATCGGGAGTTCCGCTGCCGGTCGACTGCCACCTGCTGTTCACGATCTCCGAGGAAGTGGGCGTCGGCGCCTCGCACGTGCTGCACGGCGACGTGGCCGAACTGGTGTCGATCGACAACGGAACGATCGCGCCCGGACAGAACACCAGCGAATACGGCGTGACGATCGCGATGCAGGACTCCACCGGCCCTTTCGACTGGCACCTGACGCGGCACCTGCTGGCGCTGTGCCGCGACCACGGCATCGCGCACGCCCGCGACGTGTTTCGCCACTACAAGAGCGACGCGGCGGCGGCATTGGCCGCCGGCAACGACATCCGCACGGCGCTCGCGTGCTTCGCACTCGACGCCTCGCACGGCTACGAGCGCACGCACCTCGACTCGCTGGTGGCGCTGGGCAGCCTGCTGCACGCGTACGTGCACAGCGCGCCGCTCTTCCAGCGCGACGCGATGAAGCTCGGCCCGCTGGCCGACTTCCCGCATCCGCCGCCCAGCCCCGATCCGCCGTCGGCCGAGCACGCGGTGACGGCTACGTCTTCAGTCGATAGCCGGTCGCCAGCATCCAGCGAACGATCAGCAGGAAAATGACGAGGAAGCCGAGCGTCATGCCGAGGCTCACCGCCACGCTGACGTCGCCGGTGTCGTAGAAGCTCCAGCGAAAGCCGCTCACCAGGTACACGACCGGATTGGCCAGCGTGACCGCGCGCCAGAAGGGCGGCAGCATGTCGATCGAGTAGAAGGTTCCGCCGAGGAAGGTGAGCGGCGTGACGATCAGCAGCGGAATCAGCTGCAGCTTCTCGAAGCCGTCGGCCCAGATGCCGATGACGAACCCGAGCAGGCTGAACGTGACGGCCGTCAGCACGAGGAAGAGCAGCATCCACGCGGGATGACGCACCTCGAGCGGAACGAACAGCGACGCGGTCGCGAGAATCACCAGCCCCAGGCCGATCGTCTTCGTGGCCGCCGCGCCGACGTATCCGACGACGATCTCGACGTGCGACACCGGCGCCGACAGCAGCTCGTAGATCGTGCCGGTGAATTTCTGGAAGTAGATCGCGAAGGACGCGTTCGAGATGCTCTGCGTGAGCAGCGACAGCATGACGAGCCCCGGCACGATGAACGCGCCGTAGCTCACGCCGCCGATGTCGGTGATGCGCGAGCCGATCGCCGATCCGAACACGACGAAGTACAACGACGTCGACACGACCGGCGAGACGACGCTCTGCAGCAGCGTGCGGCGCATGCGCGCCATCTCGAAGCGGTAGATCGCGCCGATCGCGTAGCGGTTCACGATTCTTCCCGCACCAGCTGCACGAAGATGTCCTCGAGCGAGCTCTGCTCGGTGCGCAGGTCGCGCAGCGCGATGCCGGCGGCATCGAGCGCGCCGAGCAGCGCGGCGATGCCGGTGTCCTCGCGGCCGGCGTCGTAGTCGTAGACGAGTTCGCAGCCGTCGGCCGAGCGCTCCAGTGCCCATGCGGCGAGCGACGGGGCGACGCCGGCGAGCGGCTCGCGCAGCTGCAGCACGAGCCGCTTCCTGCCGAGCTTGCGCATCAGCTCGACCTTGTCCTCGACGAGCACGAGCCGGCCGCGGTGCAGCACGCCGATGCGGTCGGCCATCTCCTCGGCCTCGTCGATGTAGTGCGTCGTGAGGATCACCGTCACGCCGCCGTCGCGCAGGCGGCGCACCAGCGACCACATCGACTGGCGCAACTCGACGTCGACGCCCGCCGTGGGCTCGTCCAGAAAGAGCAGCGTCGGCTCGTGCGAGAGCGCCTTGGCGATCAGCACGCGCCGCTTCATGCCGCCCGACAGCGTCATCAGCCGGCTGTCGCGCCGGTCCCACAGCGACAGGTCGCGCAGCACGCGCTCGATGTGCGCCGGATCGGGCGGCTTGCCGAACAGCCCGCGGCTGAACGACACGGTGTTGCGCACCGTCTCGAAGGCGTCGGTGGTGAGCTCCTGCGGCACGAGACCGATGCGTGCGCGCGTCTGGCGATAATCGGCGACGTGGTCGTAGCCGTCGACGCGCACCGTTCCGTGCGTGGCCTCGACCAGCCCGCAGACGATCCCGATCAGCGTCGTCTTGCCGGCGCCGTTGGGGCCGAGCAGCGCGAAGATCTCGCCGCGGCGGACCTCGAGCGACACCGAATCGAGCGCCCGGAACCCGCCCGCGTAGATCTTCGAGAGCGCCTCTACCGCGAGGATCACGACTCGCGGGCCGGCAGCAGTTCCTTGGGAAGCCCGAAGGTCATCGATTCGCGCGCACCGCCCTCGAGGTGGCGCACGGCGGCCACGCCGAGCGTTTCGAGCCGACGCAGCAGTTCGCCGACGAGCACCTCGGGCGCCGACGCGCCGGCGGTGACGCCGATGCGGCGCTTGCCCTCGAGCCAGGCCGGGTCGAGCTCGTCGGCCGAACCGATCAGCCGCGCCTCGCAGCCCATCTTCTGCGCCACCTCGCGCAGCCGGTTGCTGTTCGAGCTGGTCGGCGAGCCGATGACGAGAACGAGGTCGCACTGCGGCGCCATCAGCTTGACCGCGTCCTGTCGGTTCTGCGTCGCATAGCAGATGTCCTGCTTGTGCGGCTCGGCGATCGACGGGAAGCGCTTCCGGAGCGCGGCAACGATCTCGCGCGCGTCGTCCACCGACAGCGTCGTCTGCGTGACGCAGCCCACGCGTTCGGGATCCGCGATGTGCAGGCGCGCGACGTCGTCGACCGACTGGACGAGATGGATGCCGTCGTCGACCTGGCCCATCGTCCCCTCCACCTCGGGGTGGCCGGCGTGCCCGATCATGACCACCTCGCGGCCCTCGCGCCGCATGCGCGCGACCTCGATGTGCACCTTCGTGACGAGCGGGCAGGTGGCGTCGAAGACCTGCAGCTCGCGTCCGTCGGCCTGGCGGCGCACCGCGCGCGAGACGCCGTGCGCCGAGAAGATGAGCACCGCACCGTCGGGCACCTGGTCGACGTCGTCGACGAAAACGGCGCCCAGCGCGCGCAGTCGCCCGACGACGTGGTCGTTGTGCACGATCTCGTGCCGCACGTACACCGGCGCGCCGAAGCGTTCGAGCGCGCGCTCGACGATCTCGATCGCCCGATCGACGCCGGCGCAGAACCCGCGCGGCTGCGCAAGGATCGCCTGCATCGGCGACGGCGCCTCGTCGGTCATCAAAGCACTCCCAGGATGTGGACTTCGAAGCACAGGCGCTGCCCGGCCAGCGGGTGGTTGAAGTCGAACAGCGCGTAGCGTTCGGTGAGTTCCTTGAGCACGCCGGCGACGCGACCGCCGTCGGGGCCGGCGATGTCGATGACGTCGCCCGCGCGGTACTCCTCGGCACCGTCGACGTTGGCGTCGAAGGTCTCGCGCGCGAGCTTCTGCACGAGCTCGGGGTTGCGCTCGCCGAAAGCCAGCTCGGGCGACAGCTCGAAGGCGCGCCGCTCGCCTTCGGCCAGGCCGAGCAGGCATCGTTCGAGCGCCTCGGCCATCTGACCGACCCCTACCTGAAAGGTGGCCGGCCGATCGCCGAAGGTGTTAATGACGTCGGTGCCGGCGTCGGCGAGACTGACCCGGTAGTGCAGCGTCAGATGCGAGCCGGCCTTCACGACCGGCCCCAGGGCAGGGCTCGCGGAACTCATCGGCTCCATTCTAGAGGAACGCACGTGGCGATTACCGATTGGCCACCCGAGCATCGGCCGCGCGAGCGCCTGCTCGCCGGCGGCGCGGCGCAGCTGTCCGACGCCGAGCTGCTGGCGGTGCTGCTGCGCTGCGGCCGACGCGGACGCAGCGCGGTCGAATGCAGCGCCGAACTGCTCGCGCGCTTCGGCGGCCTGCGCCCGCTGCTCGCCGCGCCGGGAGGCGCCGTGCGCAGCGGGACGGGCCTGGGCCCGGTGAGCTGGGCGATGCTGCAGGCCGCGCTCGAGCTCGGCCGGCGCAACCTGCGCGCGACGCTGCGCGAGCGCGACGCCCTCGCCTCGCCCGGGTCGGTGCGCACGTTCCTGTCGGCATGGCTGCGCGACCGCGACATCGAGGTCTTCGCCGGCCTGTTCCTCGACAGCCAGAACCGGCTGATCGCCGCCGAGGAACTGTTTCGCGGCACGCTCACGCAAACCTCGGTCTACCCGCGCGAGGTGCTGCGCCGCGCGCTCGAGCTCAACAGCGCCGGCGTCATCGTCGCGCACAACCACCCTTCCGGCGTCGCCGAGCCGAGCGCGGCCGACCGGCTGCTCACCGCGTCGCTGAAATCCGCGCTGGGGCAGCTCGACATCCCGGTACTCGACCACCTGATCGTCGGGGCCGACCAGTGCTTTTCGTTCGCGGAGGCGGGCATCCTGTGAGGACGGCACGAGCCGCAGCCCGCCCGATGACCCCTGGCTTTCCTGCTACAATCGCCGGCTTTGCCCCACACCGGACACCGTCATGTCCCGAGTCTGTCAAATCACCGGCAAGGCGCCGATGGTCGGCAACAACGTATCGCACGCGAACAACAAGACGAAGCGGCGCTTCCTGCCGAATCTGCAGAGCCGCCGCTTCTGGATCGAAAGCGAGAATCGCTGGGTCCGGCTGCGCGTGAGCAACGCGGCGCTTCGGCTCATCGACAAGAAGGGCATCGAAGTCGTGCTGGCCGATCTGCGCGCGCGCAGCCAGGGCTGAGAAGCCCGGGCGCCTGCCGAGTCAGCGTAGACACCGACCCCCAAATCGCGAACCGGAATCGCGACCCCGAATCGCGACCCCGAATCGGAGGACCACTCGATGCGCGACAAGATCAAGCTCGAATCCACGGCCGGCACCGGCCACTTCTACACGACCACGAAGAACAAGCGGAACATGCCCGAGAAGATGGAGATCAAGAAGTTCGATCCCGTCGCTCGCAAGCACGTGGCGTACAAGGAAACGAAGATCAAGTAGCGAGGCGAACGCCTCGCGGCAGGCCTGCGCCTCGACGCCCGGGCCGACTCAACGGTCCGGATGCCCGCGCAGGTCGTCGATCGGGCGCGAGCCGAAATCGTCGCGATCGAGATAGGCGACGATGCGGGCGGCAGCTTCTGCGGGCGCCAGCAGCGCGCCCTCGTCCTTCAGGCGGCGGAAGCGCTCGATCGACGGGAAGTCGGCGGCGCGGATCGTCGACTGCATCTGCGTGTCGAGCACCCCCGGCGCGAGTGCGCACGCGCGCGCCGCGTTCGCGCGGCTCGCCTGCTCGTCGACGATGCAGCGTGTGAACATGTCGACGGCAGCCTTCGTCGCGCAGTACGCTGCCCAGCCGGCGATCGGATGGCGTGCGGCGCCGGACGAGATGCTCAGGATCCGGCGTTCTCCGGCCGCCTCGTCGGTGGCCTCGAGGAAAGCCGCGGTGAGCCGGATCAGCGAGCCCAGATTGACCTGCAGCGACGTGGCGATCGCTTCGCTGCGCAACGACTCGATCGGCCCGATCGGCTCGACCACGCCGGCGTTGTTCACGAGCACGAAACGGCGCGCATCGCGGTGCGTTCGCAACAGCGCCGCCAGCACGCCGGCGAGCCGGTCGGTGTCGCGCGAATCGGCGAGGTCGTGTCGCAGGTAGTCCAGCGGCGCCTGCATCGCCTGCGCACGCGCGGCGAGCGCGTCGTTGGGCGAGCGCGCAATGCACACGAGCCTGCTCGCGGGCGACAGCAGTCTGTCGGCGATCGCGGCACCCAGGCCGCGTGATGCGCCGGTGACGATCGCGACCTGCTGCACGGACACGCTCATGCGGCAGGCTGCTAGAACGAGTGCTCGGCGGCAGGGAAGTCGCGCGCCTTCACCGCGTCGCGGTAGCGCTCGACGGCTTCACGAACGCTCGATGCGCCGCTCATGAAGTTGCGCACGAAGCGTGGCCGGCGACCGGGGTAGACGTCGAGCATGTCGTGCAGCACGAGAACCTGTCCCGCGCATCCGGCACCGGCGCCGATGCCGATGGTCGGCATCGTCAGCCGCTGCGTCAGCGTTTCGGCGAGCGGCGCCGGGACCATCTCGAGGACGAGCATCGTCGCGCCGGCCCGCTCGAGCGCGAGCGCATCGGCGACCAGGCGATCGGCCGCCGCCGCGTCGCGGCCCTGCACGCGATAGCCGCCGAGTGCGTGCACCGACTGGGGCGTGAGACCCAGGTGGGCGCACACCGGAATGCCGGCGCGCACGAGCATCTCGATGGTCGGCGCGAGCCAGGCGCCGCCTTCGATCTTGACCATGTGCGCGCCCGCCTGCATCAGGCGCACCGCGTTCGCCAGCGCCGACTCGGGCGCGCCCTGGCAGGTGCCGAAAGGCATGTCGACGACGATCCACGCGTAGCGCGCCGCGCGCGCGACGCAGGCGGTGTGGTACGCCATCTCGTCGAGCGTGACGGGCAGCGTCGACGAATGCCCCTGCACGACCATGCCGAGCGAATCGCCGACCAGCAGGCAGTCGATGCCGACCGAATCGAGCAGCGCGGCGAAGCTCGCGTCGTAGCAGGTGAGCATCGCGATCGGCTCGCCGCGGGCGCGCATCTCGGCGAGCCGCGGCTGCGAAACCGCCTTGCGTGCGTCGGCGACGGGCGCCGACGGCGACACGTGCGAGCTCATGCGCGCCTGTGCGGCCACGCAGCGCTCGCCGGTCGCATGACGGCGGGTGCGGGCGCGAGGCAGGCGTCCGAAAACTGCAGCGCGCCGGGGAGCGGCGCGTGCGCGTCGAAACCGTTCAAGTCGACTCCGTGCGTGGCCTTCGGGTCATTCTAACGCGCCCTTCTGCGTCGTCACTTTTGCGTCGTCACTTTTCGCGGCGCCAGCGCACGGCGAAGAAGCCGTCGCAGCGGTCGCGATGCGGCAGCAGCTGCAGCGTGCGGCCGGCGCACGCCTGCTCGTGCAGTTGCGCGCCCTGCGCGGCCAGCACCGGCAGCGGGTCGCAGCGAGTCCATCCTTCGCGCCGCGCCTCGAACGCGTCGCGCTGCTCGTCGTTCTCGGCGGCGAGCAGGCTGCAGGTCGAATAGACGAGATGGCCGCCGGGGCGAACGAGCGCCGCGGCCGCGTCGAGCAGCGCGCGCTGCTGCGCGACGAAGGCAGCGAGCTCGAAAGGCGTCGTGCGCCACTTCAGGTCCGGTGCCCGTCGCAGCGTCCCGCTGCCCGTGCAGGGAGCGTCGACGAGCACCGCGTCGGCGCGCTCGCGCAGCCGCTCGAGGCGCGCGTCGCGTTCGCCGGAGATGACGATCGGATGCACGTCGTCGGCGCCGCTGCGCGCGAGGCGCCCTCGCATGCGCTGCAGCCGCGCCGCGGAAACGTCGCAGGCGTAGATGCGCCCGGTCGAGCGCATCGCCGCGGCGAGTGCGAGCGTCTTGCCGCCGGCGCCTGCGCACAGGTCGATCACGACCTGGCCGCGACGCGGCGCAACGAGCATGGCGAGCAGCTGACTGCCGACGTCCTGCACCTCGAAGCGCCCGGCAGCGTACGCCTTCGTACGCTCGAGCGAGGGCTTGCCCGCGACGCGCAGCGCGTGCGGCGAGTGCGCCAGCTCCTGCGTCTCGATGCCGGCCTCGTCCAGCTCGCGGCGCACGGCAGCGCGATCGGCCTTCAGCACGTTCACGCGCAGGTCGAGCGGCGCCGGCTCGAGCAGCGCGGCAGCCAGGCGGCAGGCCTCGGGCCACGCGAACTGCGCGAGCAGCGCCTGCGCCAGCCAGTCGGGCACGCTGTATCGCAGCGCGAAGGGCAGGTCCTCGGGTATTTCGAGCCGGCCTTCGCGGCGCGCATCGGAGACGGCGAGCAGCGCATCGAGCGCGGCATCCGACGGCGCAGCGCCGTCGAGCGGCCCGGTGCCGGGCGCGCCGTCGCACGCCTGTCCGCCGTCGCGCGCGAGCCGCTCGTACAGGCGGCGCTGGCGCAGAACGTCGAACACCGACTCGGCGATGCGCGAACGATCGCGTCGGCCGAGCGCGCGATGCTCGCGAAAGAACCCGCGCAACGAGACGTCGGCCGGACGATCGACGCGCATCGCCTGCGCGAGTGCGCGCCGGCGCATCGCGCCGAAGCGCATCAGCCGCCCCAGAGGCAGCGCGTCTCGCCCTCGCGCGGCGCGCGCAGCACGACGCGCCCGGAATCGACGCGCAGCCGTTCCTCGACGAACCAGCGCACCGCCATCGGATAGAGCCGGTGTTCGAGCGCGAGCACGCGCGACGCGAGCCGGGCCTCGTCGTCGTCGGCGTGCACGGCGAGCGCTGCCTGCGCGACGATCGGGCCCATGTCGAGTTCGCGGGCGACCAGGTGCACGGTGGCGCCGTGCACGGCGACGCCGGCGTCGAGCGCGCGCCGATGCGTGGCCAACCCCGGAAAGGCCGGCAGCAGCGACGGATGGATGTTCAGCATCCGATGCGCGTAGCGATCGACGAAGTCGTCGCCCAGGATGCGCATGAATCCGGCGAGCACGACGAGGTCGGCCTCGTGACGATCGATCGCCGCCGCCAGCGCGGCTTCGAAACCGGTGCGCGCCTCGAAGGCGCGGAAGTCGACGACTTCGGTTTGCGTGCCCTGCTCGCGCGCGCGCTCGAGCCCGGCGGCGCCCGGCCGATCGGCGATGACGCAGGCGATGCGCGCCGGCCAGCGCTCGTTGCGCAGCGCCTGCGCGATCGCCGTCATGTTCGAGCCGCGCCCGGAGATCAGCACGACGATTCTCTTCATCGGGCAAGCTTATCATCGGCCGAAACGCGGCCCGCGCGCCTTATAATTCAAGGTTTTGCCGCGCAGCAAGCCCGCCGCAGCCCTTCCCGATGGAAATCTTCCGCCGCCAGCCGCCGCCCGAAAGGCGCAGCGCGTGCGCGCTCACCATCGGCAACTTCGACGGCATGCACGTCGGTCACCGCGCGGTGATCGCGACGCTGCGCGAGAACGCCCGCGCCCGCGGCCTGACGGTCTGCGTGCTCACCTTCGAGCCGCATCCGCGCGAATACTTCGCCGCACGCGCCGTCGCCGCCGGCCGCCCCGACGCCAGCGCACCCCGGCGCATCAGCACGCTGCGCGACAAGGTCGATGCGCTGGCCGACTGCGGCGTCGAGCGCGTGTGCGTCGCACGCTTCGACGCGTCGCTCGCGTCGCTGCCGCCGGAGCGCTTCGTCGAGCAGATCCTGGTTCGCGGGCTGCAGACGCGCTACCTGCTGATCGGCGACGACTTCCGCTTCGGCGCGCGTCGCGCCGGCGACTACGCACTGCTGCAAAGGCTGGCAGCACCCTCGGGCTTCGAGCTCGAGCGCCTCGGCACGGTCGAACACGAAGGCGCGCGCGTATCGAGCTCGGCGGTGCGCGCCGCGCTCGCCGCGAGCGACTTCTCGCTCGCCGCCGCGCTGCTCGGGCGCCCCTATTCGATCTGCGGGCGCGTACTGCACGGCCGCAAGCTCGGGCGCACGCTCGGTTTCCCGACGATGAACGTGCGCATCCCCTTCGACCGTCCGGCCGTCCACGGCGTCTTCGTCGTGCGGGCCCACGGACTGCGCGAGACGCCGATCGAAGGCGTGGCGAGCCTCGGCACGCGCCCGGCCGTCGAGCGCGACGGGCAGCTGCTGCTCGAGACGCACCTCTTCGATTTCGACGAACCCGCGTACGGACGCCTCGTGCGCGTCGAGTTCGTCGCGAAGCTGCGCGAGGAGCTCGCCTTCGATTCGCTCGACGCGCTGCGCGCGCAGATCGCGCGCGACGCGCAGCAGGCGCGAGCGCACTTCGCACATTCACCGCCGCCCCCCGATTCCGACGATTGAGTCCCGGAGAACCGATGGCCGAAGGAAAATCCGCCGCGCGCCGCGAAAAAGGGTGGCGAGACACCCTGAACATGCCCGAGACGCCGTTCCCGATGCGCGGCGACCTCGCCAGGCGCGAGCCCGCGTGGACGCAGCAGTGGCAGGACGACGACGTCTACGAGCGCATCCGCGTCGCGTCGAAGGGCCGTCCGGTCTGGGTGCTGCACGACGGCCCGCCCTACGCCAACGGCGACATCCACCTCGGACACGCCGTCAACAAGATCCTGAAGGACGTGATCGTCAAGAGCCGCAACATGGCCGGCTACGACGCGCGCTACGTGCCGGGCTGGGACTGCCACGGCATGCCGATCGAGATCCAGATCGAGAAGCGCTACGGCAAGCATCTGTCGGCCGACGAAGTGCAGGCGAAATCGCGCGCCTACGCCACCGAGCAGATCGTTCGCCAGAAGCGCGACTTCATCCGGCTCGGCGTGCTCGGCGACTGGAAGGATCCGTACCTGACGATGGCCCCGGGCAACGAGGCCGACGAGTTGCGCGCGCTCGGCCGCATCCTGCAAAAAGGCTTCCTCTACCGGGGCCTGAAGCCGGTGAACTGGTGCTTCGACTGCGGCTCGGCGCTGGCCGAAGCCGAGGTCGAATACCGCGACCGCACCGACCCGGCGATCGACGTCGGCTTTCCCTTCGCCGAGCCCGAACGCCTGGCGCACGCCTTCGGCCTGCCCGCGCTGCCGATCGAGCGCGGCTATGCGGTGATCTGGACGACGACGCCGTGGACGATTCCCGCCAACCAGGCGCTGAACGTGCACCCCGACTTCGACTACGCGCTGGTGCGCGTCGAGTGGCGGGGCGCGCCGGCGCTGCTCGTGCTCGCCGCCGAGCGCGTCGAACCGTGCCTGCAGGCGTGGAAGCTCGAAGGCGAAGTGCTCGCCACGGCGAAGGGACGCGCGCTCGATCGCATCTCGTTCCGCCATCCGTTCGCCGAGCGCCGGTCGCCGGTGTACCTGGGCGACTACGTCACGCTCGAGTCGGGCACCGGCATCGTGCACTCGGCGCCGGCCTACGGCGTGGAGGACTTCCTGTCGTGCAAGGCGCACGGAATGCGCGACGAGGACATCCTGCAACCGGTTCAGGGCGACGGCGCGTACGCCGCCTCGCTGGCGAACTGGGGCGGCCTGTCGATCTGGGACGCCAACCCGCGCATCGTCGAATACCTGCGCGAGCGCGGCGTGCTCTTCGACACCTGGGACTACACGCACAGCTACATGCACTGCTGGCGCCACAAGACGCCGGTGATCTACCGCGCGTCGAGCCAGTGGTTCGCCGGCATGGACGTCGTTCCGACCGACGGCGGGCCGACACTGCGCGAAGCCGCGCTCGCCGGCGTCGAGGCGACGCGCTTCTACCCCGCCTGGGGCAAGGCGCGGCTGCACTCGATGATCGCGCAGCGCCCCGACTGGACGCTGTCGCGCCAGCGGCAATGGGGCGTGCCGATGGCCTTCTTCCTGCACAGGCAGACCGGCGAGCTGCATCCGCGCACGCCCGAGCTGCTCGAAGCGGTCGCGCAGCGCGTCGAGCGCGAGGGCATCGAGGCCTGGCAGCGGCTCGATGCGCGCGAGTTGCTCGGCGACGAGGCCGCGCACTACGTGAAGAGCCGCGACACGCTCGACGTCTGGTTCGACTCCGGCACCACGCACCAGACGGTGCTGCGCGGATCGCACGCGGCGAAATCGCATTTCCCGGCGGACATGTACCTCGAGGGCAGCGACCAGCACCGCGGCTGGTTCCACTCGTCGCTGCTCACCTCGTCGATGCTCAACGGCGTGCCCCCGTACAAGGCGCTGCTCACGCACGGCTTCACCGTCGACGGCCAGGGCCGCAAGATGAGCAAGTCGCTCGGCAACGGCATCGAGCCGCAGGAGGTCGCCGGCACGCTGGGCGCCGAGATCCTGCGCCTGTGGGTCGCCAGCACCGACTACTCGGGCGAGATGTCGCTGTCGAAGGAGATCCTGGCGCGCGTCGTCGAGGCGTACCGGCGCATCCGAAACACGCTGCGCTTCCTGCTCGCCAACGTCTCCGACTTCGATCCGGTGCGTCACGCCGTCGCCGCGGACGAACTGCTCGAAATCGACCGCTACGCGATCGCGATGACCGCCGCGTGGCAGCAGTCGATCGCGGCCGATTACGAACGCTTCGAGTTCCACCCGGCGATCGCGCGCATCCACACCTTCTGCTCCGAGGACCTCGGCGCGTTCTATCTCGACGTGCTGAAGGATCGCCTCTACACCACCGCCGTCGATTCGCCCGCGCGCCGATCGGCGCAGACGGCGCTGCACCACGTGACGAATGCGCTGCTGCGCATCGTCGCGCCGGTGCTGTCGTTCACCGCCGAGGAAGCGTGGCCGATCTTCGCGCCGCAGCGGCATCGAGACGAAGGCGGCACGATCTTCACGCAGACCTGGCATCGCTTCGACGGCGTCGAGCGCTGGGCCGACGTCCAGGCGCCCGACACCGCCGCGCTGCTCGCGAAGTGGACGCGGATCCGCGCGCTGCGCGCGGAAGTGACGAAGAAGCTCGAAGACCTGCGCACCGCCGGCGGGATCGGCTCGTCGCTGCAGGCCGAGGCGGAGGTCCGTGCGGCCGGTGACACGCACGAGATGCTCGCCTCGCTCGGAGACGACCTGCGTTTCGTCTGGATCACCTCGGGCGCGCGCGTCGTGCGCGTAGCCGACCCGCAGGACGAGGCGATCGAGGTGCATGCCAGCGACGCGACGAAGTGCGAGCGCTGCTGGCACTGGCGCGACGACGTCGGCGCCGATCCGGCGCATCCGGCGATCTGCGGGCGCTGCGTGTCGAACCTGTACGGCGAAGGCGAGGTGCGGCGCTTCGCGTAGCCGCTGCCGCTGCCGCTGCCGCGCACGGCGCAGCCGCAGACCGCACGGCGCCCGGCGCCCGCGCCCGCGCCCGGCGGGACGATCGGGAACGCTTGCGCTCCCGAGGCGGGCGCGTAAATTGGCGGCGCGACTCGCATGCCCGACACTCGGGTCGGTCCGGGGCCGCTGCACAAGGAGTGCACCATGAAGATCGGTTCCTTCCTCGCGCTCACCGGGATCATCGCAATCCTCTTCGGCATCGGCTTCCTTTTCGCGCCCGAGACGCTGCTGCCGCTCTACGGCGCATCGAGCCCCGTCGACGCGCACGCGGTGATAAACGCACGCTACTTCGGCACCGCACTTCTGGGCTGGGGCGCGGTCAACTGGTTCGCCCGAACGACCCACGATCGCGAAGCGCTGCGCGCGGTCCTGATCGGCAACGTCACCGGCGAGATCCTCGGACTGCTCGTCACGTTCCATAGCCTGCTCGCCGGATTGCAGAGCGCGCTCGGCTGGAGCACCGTGGTGATCTACGCACTGCTCGCAGCAGGAGCGCTGTACTTCCTGGTGAGCGACGCCCACCGGGTGGTGCACGGCTGAGAGGCAAGGCGCAGCGGCCGGTGCGCAGGCTCGACGCGGCCTGCGCGCTGCCGTTCCCGTGGCGCGCAGGCAGCCCGCTGCCCGGGCCGAGCCCGAGCAGCCGGCAGACACTGGTACGCTCGCCCCCGGTACAACGTACGGGAGGCGACGATGGCCCGAAGCGGCGCAACGTCGATCGCGAAGTGGCTCTGGATCGCCGCGGCGGTCGTCGCGCTCGACCAGGCAACGAAATTCGCGGTCGAGCAGCTGTTCTCGTACGGCGAACGCCTCGCCGTCGTACCGGGCCTGTTCGACCTCACGCTCGTCTACAATCGCGGGGCGGCCTTCAGCTTCCTCGCGCAGGCCGACGGCTGGCAACGGTGGTTCTTCATCGGGGTCGGCGCCGCAGCGGCGGTTTTCATCGTCTGGCTGCTCGCGCGCCAGGGCTCGCAACGCCTGTTCGCGTTCTCGCTCGCGCTGATCCTCGGCGGGGCGGTCGGCAACGTCGTCGACCGAATCGCGCGTGGGCACGTGGTCGATTTCGTGCTGCTGCACTGGCAGCGTTTCCACTGGCCCGCGTTCAACGTCGCCGACAGCGCGATCACGGTCGGGGCCGTCCTTCTCGTCGTGGACGAGCTGCGCCGCGTGCGGCGCCATCGATGAAGGAAAGCGGATGTTCGAAGGTCTGAAACAGCTGGAGTGGATGGGCAATCCGGTGGCGAGCTGGCTCGTCGCGCTCGCCGCCGCGCTCATCGGCTTCGGCATCGCGAGCAGCGTGCTCGGCCTGCTGCGCTCGCAGGCGCGCCGCTTCGAGCAGCGCCTGCCCGAGCCCGCGGCGCGCGCCGCGCGCCCGCTGCACGTGATCGTGAACACGACGCGCAACTGGATCCTGCTGCTGCTGTCGTCGGCGTTCGCCACCGAGTTCCTCGACCTCCCGAGGAGCATCGAGGCGCTCGTGCACAACGCCACCTTCGCGCTGGTCGGCGTGCAGGTCGCACTGTGGATCAACGCGCTGATCGAGCTGTGGCTCAGCCGGCCGAGCGCAGCCGACGGAAAGCCGCGCGGCAACCCGGTGATGACCGGCATCCTGCGCTGGTCGGCGCAGCTCGTCGTCTGGACGACGCTGCTGATGGCGATGCTCGCCAACGCGGGCGTCGACATCACTGCCTTCGTCGCGAGCCTCGGCATCGGCGGCGTCGCGGTAGCGCTCGCCCTGCAGAGCCTGCTCGGCGATCTGTTCTCGTCGATCAGCATCGGCCTGGACAAGCCCTTCGAGGTCGGCGAGTTCATCGCCTTCGGCGACAACCTGGGCACGGTGCGCAACGTCGGCATCAAGAGCACGCGCATCGACTCGCTGCGCGGCGAGCAGCTCGTCATCTCCAACTCGAAGCTGCTCGGGCATCTGGTCCACAACTACAGCCGCATGCCGCATCGGCGCGTCGTGTTCGGCTTTCGCCTGCCGTACGGCACGACGAGCGAACGCGTGCGCCAGGTCGTCGACGGCGTCAAGGAGGTCATCCGCGCGCAGCAGGACGTGCGCTTCGACCGCGGCCACCAGTCCGTCTTCGGCGAATACGGCCTCGAATTCGAGTTCGTCTACTACGTACTGTCCTCGGACTACACGATGTACATGGACGTCCAGCAGCGCATCAACCTCGGCATCCTCGACCTGCTCGACGGACAAGGCCTCGAGTTCGCCGTGCCTGCGCGCTACGTGCGGGTCGATTCCGGTGATGCGCAGGCCGCACCGGCGCAGGGCGTCGAATCCGCTCGCGCGCCCGCCCCCGCACCCGCGCGCGGCTGAGGCCGGGCGCGGCAAAGCTGCGCTACCCTTGCCCCTTCGGCCTTTTCGGTTCCCCTTCTCGATGCTCGACGGCAAACGGATCGTCCTCGGCGTCACCGGCGGCGTCGCCGCCTACAAGGCGGCCGAACTGGTGCGCGAACTGCAGCGCGCCGGCGCCCGCGTCCGCGTCGTGATGACCGATGCGGCCACGCGTTTCGTCGGTCCGGTCACCTTCCAGGCGCTGAGCGGCGAGCCGGTCTTCGTCGATGCGTGGGATGCGCGCATACCCGACAACATGGCGCACATCGAGCTGTCGCGCGACGCCGATGCGATCGTCGTTGCGCCGGCCACCGCCGACTTCCTCGCGAAGCTGGCCCACGGCCTGGCCGACGACCTGCTCTCGTCGCTGTGCCTGGCGCGCGAATGTCCGCTCGTGGTCGCACCGGCAATGAACCGGCAGATGTGGTCGCATCCGGCCACGCAGCGCAACGTCGCGCAGATCGTCGCCGACGGCGTCGTCGTCGCCGGCCCGGGCAGCGGCGAGCAGGCCTGCGGCGAGGTCGGCCTCGGACGGATGCTCGAGGCGCTCGAACTCGTCGAGGAGATCTCGGCGAGCTTCGTGCCGAAGACGCTCGCCGGCCGGCGCGCGCTGCTCACCGCCGGCCCCACTTTCGAGCCGATCGACCCGGTGCGCGGCATCACCAACCGCTCCTCCGGAAAGATGGGCTTCGCGCTCGCGCGCGCGCTGCGCGATGCCGGCGCCGACGTCGTCCTCGTCGCCGGACCCACTGCCCTCGCCGGCCCGCGCGGCGTGCGCCGCATCGACGTCGACACCGCCCAGCGCATGCACGACGCCGTCATGGCCGAGCTCGACGCCGCGCAGCGCGACGGGCGTCGCTTCGACGTCTTCGTCGGCGTGGCTGCGGTCGCCGACTGGCGCGTGGCCAACGCAAGCGCCAGCAAGTGGAAGAAGGACGAAAGCGGCCGGGCACCGGCACTCGAGTTCGTCGAGAATCCCGACATCCTCGCCAGCGTCGCGCGACGGCCCGATGCGCCGTATTGCCTGGGTTTCGCCGCCGAGAGCGAAAGGCTCGAGGAGCACGGCGCCGCCAAGCGCGCGCGCAAGGGCGTTCCGCTGCTGGTGGCCAACATCGGTCCCGACACCTTCGGACGCGACGACAACGAACTGCTGCTCATCGACGAGCACGGCTCCCGGCGCCTGCCCCGCGCCGGCAAGGCGGCGCTCGCACGCGCGCTCGCCGACGAAATCGCGCGCCGGATCGCGCGATGAAGCGCGCACCTTCAGCGAAGCGCAGGCGCACCCCGTGAAACTCGACGTGCGCATCCTCGACCCGCGCCTGGCGGCGCAGATGCCGGCCTACGCGACGAAAGGCAGCGCCGGGCTCGACCTGCGCGCCTGCATCGACGCGCCGCTGGTGCTGGAACCGGGCGCCGCGCAATTGCTGCCGACCGGGCTGGCCATCCACATCGCCGATCCGCACTTCGCGGCGATGATCCTGCCGCGCTCGGGCCTGGGCGCCCGGCACGGCATCGTGCTGGGCAACCTCGTCGGCCTGATCGACTCCGACTACCAGGGACCGCTGATGGTCTCGTGCTGGAACCGCGGACGCGACGCGTTCACCGTCGAGCCGATGGACCGCATCGCGCAACTCGTCGTCGTCCCGGTCGTGCAGGTGCAGTGGAACGTCGTCGAGACCTTCGACGAGAGCGAGCGCGGCACCGGTGCATTCGGCAGCACCGGGCGCTGAGCGTCGCTCGGTCGTCGTTCGCCCGATGCCCCGCCTGCTGATCGTCTGGTGGTCGATGACCGGCGGCACGCGCCAGCTTGCGCAGGCACTCGCCGAAGGGGCTCGCGAGGAGCCGGGCATCGAGGTCGTCTCGCTGCGCGCCGACCAGGCCGACGCCGCCGACGTCCTCGCGGCGCAGGCCTTCGTTTTCGCCGCGCCGGAGAACCTCGCCTCGATGGCGGGGATGATGAAAGACTTCTTCGACCGCAGCTACTACCCGGTGTTCGGAAAAGTCGACGGCCTGCCCTGTGCGACGCTCGTCTGCGCGGGCACCGACGGCACCGGCGCGGCGCGCCAGATCGCACGGATCGCCACCGGCTGGCGGCTGAAGGCGGTCGCCGAGCCGCTCGTCGTCGTCAACGGCGCACAGACGCCGGAGCAGATCCTCGCGCCCAAGCGCATCGAAGCGGCGCAGCTCGAACGCGCGCGCGAACTCGGCCGCACGCTCGGCGCCGGCCTGTCGATGGGAATCTGGTGAGCGTGCGCCGGCCCGCGTGCCCCGGCGTGCACCGCACTCAGCGCAGCTTCGCCACCAGCTGCTCGAGCTTCACGACGTCGGCGGCGAAGACGCGGATGCCCTCGGCGAGCTTGTCGGTGGCCATCGCATCGTCGTTGACCGCATAGCGGAAAGTCTTCTCGTCGAAGGACACGCGCTCGATGTCCTTGTCGTGCGCGCGCTTCGGGTCGAGCTTTCGATCGACCCGCTGCTCCGTCGCCGCCAGCTGCCCGAGCAGCTCGGGACTGATCGTGAGCAGATCGCAGCCTGCCAGCGCGAGCACCTGCCCGGTGCTGCGAAAGCTGGCGCCCATCACCTCGGTGCGATAACCGAACTTCTTGTAGTAGTCGTAGATGCGGCGCACCGACAGCACGCCCGGATCTTCCTCGGGAGCGTAGTCGCGGTTCTCGTGCTTGCGGTACCAGTCGTAGATGCGCCCGACGAAGGGCGAAATCAGCGTCACGCCCGCGTCGGCGCAGGCCACCGCCTGCGGAAAGGAAAACAGCAGCGTCAGATTGCAATGGATTCCGTCGCGTTCGAGCTGCTCGGCGGCGCGAATTCCCTCCCACGTGGACGCGACCTTGATCAGCACGCGCTCGCGCGAGATGCCCGCTTCCTCGTAGTACGAAACGATGCGCCGCGCGCGCGCGATGCTCGCCTGCGTATCGAAGGACAGGCGGGCGTCGGTCTCGGTCGAGACACGGCCCGGCACGACCTTCAGGATCTCCTGGCCGAAGCGCACGAGCAGGCGGTCGGCGAGCGACTGCGTGTCTTCCTTCGCGTGGTCGGCAACGCACTGCTTCAGCAGTTGCGCGTATTCGTCCTTCTGCGCGGCCTTGAGCACCAGCGAGGGATTGGTGGTGGCGTCGCGCGCGCCGTACTGGTGGATGCTGCGGAAATCGCTCGTGTCGGCGACGACGACGGTGAATTGCTTGAGCTGTTCGAGTGCGTTCATCACGATACCTCCGGATGCGGCCGGCGCCGGCCGCGCGGCGCCGTCGACGACAGTGCCGCGAACGACGCGCCCGCCGCAAGCAGCACGAAGGCCGCGACGCTCCACAGCGCGAACGGAACGCCGAGCAACGCGACGTTCGCCTCGTTGCACGACGCGTCGGCCAGGAACAGCCACGGCAGCGCCTCGTCGAGACGCAACTGCATCAGCGCGCGATCGGCGAAGGTGAACGCGCACGATTGCGTCTGCGCGGCAACGAGTTGCTGGTGCAGCGCGGCCCACACGCCGCCGAAAGCGAACAGCGCCGCGAGCGCGGCGAACGAGCGGCGCAGCGCGATGCGCTCGCCGAACGCCCAGCCGGCGAGCGCCAGCGTCGCCACGACCAGGTAGAGCAGCCGCTGGAAGGTGCACCACGCGCACGGGTGCATGTCGAAGACGTGCTGCAGCACGAGCGCCGCACCGACCGCTGCCAGCGCGAATACCGCACAACCCAGCAGCAGCGAACGGGCTCGATCCGGCATCGGGAGAATATACGGCAAGACGCTGCGTGATCGCGCAAGGCGATGCAGAAGCAGGAAGGGGAAAAGGAAGAGGCGAAAGAGGGAAGAGGGAATGAAGCAGGAGTGGAGGGGAAGGAGGGGAAAGCGGGGCTCTTCGCTTTCCCCTTGCGCTGCGCCCTGCGCTACCCGAACACGTCGTGCGTGATGTTCGTGAACCAGCTGTACGCGTAGGCCACTTCGCGGCGGCGGAATTCGGCGGAGGCGCCCAGCGGGCTGACGCCGCCGGAGACCGACTTGATCACCGGCGCGCCCTTGTCGTCCTTGCCCGGGCGGTAGACGTTGGCCACCGAGATTCCGTAGCTGTCGTTCAGCAGGCTGTAGCAGGTGTTCACGAGGGCCTGCGGACCCGGCTCCTTGCCTTGCAGCAGCGCGACGATCGCCGCCGCCGTGACTTTCGCCTGCGAGTTGGCCGCGTAGCCCGACTTGGGCATCGTCGAGGCGACCGAGGCGTCGCCGATGACGTGGATTGCCTTGTGGATCGTCGACTCGAAAGTCTGCACGTCGACCGGGCACCAGGCGCCGCTTCCGGTCAGGCCGGCGTCGATGGCGATGCGGCCGGCCGTCTGCGGCGGGATCAGGTTCAGCACGTCGGCCTTGTGCTTGTCGCCGAAGCGCGTCGTCACCGTGAGCGTCGCCGCATCGAGCCTGGCGATGCCGCCGACGGTCTGCTCGCCGCTGATCCATTCGATCATCGCGTTCGGCGTGCCGTAGCCGTACAGCGCCTTCCAGCCCTCGATGAACAGCGGCTGCTTCGAGAAACCGTTGGCCGCATCGACGATCAGCACCTTCGACTTCGGCTTGTGGCGCTTCAGGTAGGCGGCGATCAGGCTCGCCCGCTCGTAGGGTCCGGGCGGGCAGCGGTACGGTGCGGTGGGCGGGCAGATCATCACCGTGCCGCCGTCGGGCATTGCAGCGAGCTGCTTTTGCAGCAACTCGGTCTGCGCGCCCGCCTTCCACGCATGCGGGACCTTCTCGGCGACGCTCGCGTCGTAGCCCTCGATGCCGTCGAACTTGAAGTCGATGCCCGGCGCCACGACGAGCCGGTCGTAGCCGTAGCTCGCGCCGCCGGCGGTCTTGACCGTGCGCGCTGCCGGGTCGATGCCGGCCACCGCATCGTGCACGACCTCGACGCCGCGCTTGCGCACGCCGTCGTAGCCGAAGGTGATCGTCTCGATCTTGCGTGCGCCGGCGATCACCTCGTTGCTCATGAAGCAGGTGTAATAGCGCTTCTTCGGCTCGATCAGCGTCACCTCGATGGACGGATCGGCCACGCGCAGATAGTGCGCGACCGTGCAGCCGCCGATTCCGCCGCCGACGACGACGACCTTCTTCCTGCCCTGCGCGATCGCGAAGCGCGGGGCCGCCATCGCCAGTCCGGTTGCGCCGGCGCCGAGGACGAAACCCCTGCGTGAAATGTTCTTCATGGTCTGTCCCCTCACTTCTGGCTGGCGTAGAACTGCAGCAGCGCTTCGAAGTCCTTTGCCTGGAGTTCCTTCATCTTCGCGCGCATCTTCTTCGGCATGGCGCGGTGGCCCGCCTCGTAGTCGGCGAAGGTGTAGCCCAGGTACGGCGTCCACTGCCCCGCCAGCGTTCCGGCTCCGTCGCCCTTGCGGCCGCCGTCTTCGTGGCATTTCTCGCAGGCGTCTTCGTGCACGATCTTGCCCCGCGCGGCCAGTGCGGCGTCGAAAGGCTGCGCCGCCGACTGGAAGCGCCGGCCCGTGAAGTAGTCGGCCATGGCGCCGATCTCCTCGTCGGTGTAGCCCTTGGCGATGCGATCCATCACCGTGGCCAGGCGCTCGAAGCCTTCGATGTCGTCCGGGTCGAGCTTCAGCGTCTGCGCCGCCGCCTCGATTTTCGCGGTGTCCTTGCCGTACTTGTAGGCCAGCATCGCGTTCACGAAATAGACCTTCGACAACCCCGCGATCGTCGGCGTGGCCGGCCCGAGGCTGTTGCCCTCGGTTCCGTGGCATGCGACGCAGTTCCCGACCAGCACCGGCACCGGCGCGGCGGCCTGCGCCGAAGCCGCTCCTGCCCACGCCGTACCGGCGAGCAGCAGCGCGGTCCCCAACACGATCTTTCTCATCGCTCCTCCTTTTCGTCGTCAGAGTGCCGGGTGCCGTCGGCCTCGCCTTCCCGGCAACCCCATTTCACCGGTCGCTGCGGATCCGCTACAGATCCCCGGCCTCCGGAGCCTGCGGCCGCTTGTGCACCAGGGCCTTGTGGCACTCGATGCAGGTGCGGCCCTCTTCCCTTGCCGAGCGGTGCTTGCTGCGACCGCTGCGATCCTGTCCGTCGAGATCCATCGCCTCCCACGAGTGACAACTGCGGCAGGTCATGGAATCGGTACGCTCCATCATCGACCACACCGCACTGGCCATCCGCCAGCGATGCGCCTCGAACTTCTCGGGCGTGTCGATCGTGCCGAGGATCTCGTGCCAGACGTCCTTCGCGGCGCGCACCTTGGCCACGAGCTTCGGGACGAGCGGCTTCGGAACGTGGCAGTCGGGGCAGCCGGCGCGAACGCCGGAGACGTTCGAGAAGTGCGCCGACTTGCGGTACTCCTGGTACACGGTCTGCTCCATCGAGTGGCAGGAGACGCAGAACTCGGTGGTGTTCGTCAGTTCGAGCAGCGGATAGAACACGATCGCGTACACCGCGAGCGCGGCGATCGCGGTGCCGACGACGCCGATGCCGACCAGGCGCCCGGTGCTGACGCCGGCTTTCGGCGGATTGCGCAATGCGTGCAGGAGCCTGCGAATTGCCCTCACGCCGGGCCCTCGGCGCCGGCGTTCCCCGTCCTGGGCGAGTGGTCCCGCCGCATCCTCGTCTCCCCCGTTGCCGGACGAACCATGCAACGAATGCTGTCAGCCGAATCCGCCGGAGGCCTTGATCCGGATCATTGCGAGCCCGGTGAAACGGCGGGCGGGAAGCCGCCTGCGCCGGCCGACGGCGCAGGCGTCGTCACGTTCAGGCCGGCAACACCTCGATGCGCTCCTCGCCCTCGCCGCCGGGCGCCGGGGGCGCTTCGGCGAACGATAGCGTGACCTCGCCCGCTTCGTCGACATCGACGGTGACGCGTCCGCCGCCGACGAGTCGCCCGAACAACAGTTCGTCGGCAAGCGCCTTGCGGATCGTGTCCTGGATGAGACGCTGCATCGGGCGCGCGCCCATCAACGGATCGAAGCCCTTCTTCGCGAGCATCTCGCGCAGCCCCTCGGTGAAGATCGCCTCGACCTTCTTCTCGTGCAACTGCTCCTCGAGCTGCATCAGGAACTTGTCGACCACGCGCAGGATGATCTGCTCGTCGAGGGCCCCGAAGCTGATGATCGAGTCGAGCCGGTTGCGGAACTCGGGCGTGAACATCCGGCGGATCTCGTTCATCTCGTCGCCCGCCTTGCGGCTGTCGGAGAAGCCGATCGCCCGCTTCTGCAGTTCGGTGGCGCCCGCGTTCGTCGTCATGATGACGATGACGTTGCGGAAATCGGCCTTGCGCCCGTTGTTGTCGGTGAGCGTGCCGTGGTCCATCACCTGCAGCAGGATGTTGAAGATGTCCGGGTGTGCCTTCTCGATCTCGTCGAGCAGCAGCACCGCGTGCGGCTTCTTCGTGACCGCCTCGGTGAGCAGGCCTCCCTGGTCGAAGCCGACGTAGCCCGGGGGCGCGCCGATCAGGCGCGAGACCGCGTGCCGCTCCATGTACTCGGACATGTCGAAGCGGATCAGCTCGATGCCGAGGATGAACGCGAGCTGGCGCGCGACTTCGGTTTTCCCGACGCCGGTGGGTCCGGAGAACAGGAACGCGCCGATCGGCTTGTCGGGCTTGCCCAGTCCCGAACGCGACATCTTGATCGCCGCCGCCAGCGCGTCGATCGCCGGATCCTGGCCGAAGACGGTCGCTTTCAGGTCGCGATCGAGCGTCTGCAGGCGGCCGCGGTCGTCGCTGGAAACGGACGCCGGCGGAATGCGCGCGATCTTCGCGACGATGTCCTCGATCTCGCCCTTGTTGATGACCTTCTTCTGGCGGCTCTTGGGCAGGATGCGCTGCGCCGCGCCCGCCTCGTCGATGACGTCGATCGCCTTGTCGGGCAGGTGCCGGTCGTTGATGTATTTCGCCGACAGCTCGGCCGCCGCCGACAGCGCCGACGTCGAGTACTTCACGCCGTGATGCTCCTCGAAGCGCGACTTGAGTCCGCGCAGGATCTGCACGGTCTGCTCGACGGTGGGTTCGACGACGTCGATCTTCTGGAAGCGGCGCGACAGCGCGTGGTCTTTCTCGAAGATGCCGCGATATTCGTTGTACGTGGTCGCGCCGATGCACTTGAGCGTGCCCGACGACAACGCCGGCTTGAGCAGGTTCGACGCATCGAGCGTTCCGCCCGAGGCCGAGCCGGCGCCGATCAGCGTGTGGATCTCGTCGATGAACAGAATCGCGCTCTGCGCCTGCTTGAGCTGCTTGAGCACGGTCTTGAGCCGCTGCTCGAAGTCGCCGCGGTACTTGGTGCCGGCCAGCAGCGCGCCCATGTCGAGCGAATAGACGGTGGCGTCGGCGAGCACCTCGGGAACGTCGCCCTGCGTGATGCGCCACGCGAGTCCCTCGGCGATGGCGGTCTTGCCCACGCCGGCCTCGCCGACCAGCAGCGGGTTGTTCTTGCGGCGCCGGCACAGCACCTGGATGACGCGCTCGACCTCGTTCTCGCGGCCGATCAGCGGATCGATCCGGCCTTCGCGCGCCGCCGCGTTCAGGTTCTGCGTGTACTGCTCGAGCGCGCCCTGCTGCGTGCTGCCGGCCTCGGCCTCCGCCTCGGGCTGCTCTTCCTTCGCCGGTTCCTTCGGCTGCGGCGCCTTCGTGATGCCGTGCGAGATGTAGTTGACGACGTCCAGCCGCGTGATCCCCTGCTGGTGCAGGTAGTAGACGGCGTGCGAATCCTTCTCGCCGAAGATCGCCACCAGCACGTTCGCGCCGGTGACCTCCTTCTTGCCGTTCGACGTGCTTTGCACGTGCATGATCGCGCGCTGGATGACGCGCTGGAACCCGAGCGTGGGCTGGGTGTCGATCTCCTCGGCACCCGGCACGACCGGGGTGTTCTCCTTGATGAAGCCGGTCAGGTTCTTGCGCAGGTCTTCGACGTTGGCCGCGCACGCGCGCAGCACCTCGGCCGCCGACGGATTGTCGAGCAGCGCCAGCAGCAGGTGCTCCACGGTGATGAACTCGTGACGCTGCTGCCTGGCCTCCACGAAGGCCATGTGCAAGCTGACTTCCAGTTCCTGCGCGATCATGCTTCCTCCATCACGCACTGCAGCGGATGCTGATGCTGGCGTGAGTAACTGCTAACCTGTTCTACCTTCGTCGCTGCCACATCGCGAGGAAAGACGCCGCACACGCCACGCCCTTCGCGGTGCACCTTCAACATTACCTGCGTTGCCTTCTCCCGGCCCATTCCGAAGAACCGCTGGAGGACATTGACCACGAACTCCATCGGAGTGAAATCGTCGTTCAGCAGCATCACCTGATACATCGGCGGCGGCTTGAGCCGCGACCCTCTGCGCTCCAGCACCGGAGTCGGATCTTGACGCGTCGCCATGAATGCATTCTAGCCAGTGTTGCTTCTACTGCAACAACGTCGGAGAGCGGCAACCCGCCGACCGTGACGGGCTTCACGAAGCAACGGGGAAGCCCATCGACTGTCGCCCGAAAGCCCCAGTCGCGTCTTGACGCAACCTGTCTTTTCACAAAGAATCCGTGCGCTGCCCGGGGGAAGTCCTCGCGAACGGGAGCGCCGGACTTCTCTCGAAACCCGACGCACCGCGACCTGGCGACGTTCCCGGCTGCGCCTTCGGGCGCCGTCGGCAGTATCCAGTCGAAGCGTCAGGGGAAGACGAAAGCATGGCAACGGGTACCGTCAAGTGGTTCAACGACTCGAAGGGGTACGGCTTCATCACCCCCGACGATGGAGGAGAGGATCTGTTCGCGCACTTCAGCGCGATTCAGATGAACGGCTTCAAGAGCCTGAAGGAAGGCCAGAAGGTGCAGTTCGACGTGGTCAGCGGCCCCAAGGGCAAGCAGGCGTCGAATATCCAGTCTTCGTGAAGCAGCGGCGCGCCCCCGGGCGCGCCGCTCGTCCTCGATTGTCGGCCGCGGCTAACGCCGCGGCTTCATTTGTGCGTCCGAAGGCTTGTCGCGCAAGACTTCGTCGACGCCGTACGGGCTGTCGCCGGGAATGTCCTCGACGCCGAGCGGCAGTTCCTGAATGGCCAGCGTATGGTAGCGCATCGCCTTGTGCACCGGCCAGCGCCCGGCGAGCTGCACGAGGCGGCGTTCGTCTTCGTCGTCGTGCACGCGCACGATCAGCATCGACGCGCCGTTGTCGGCGAGCTGGCGCACCACCTGCAGGTTCTTGATCTCGGCGCCGACGATCTGCGACAACGTGCCCGCCTGCTGCTCGCTTGCGCGCATCAGGTCCGCCGTCTGGCGCGCATCGAGCAGCAACGTCGAATCGGGTGCGAAGCCCGCGTCGTGCAGCGCCTCGCCGAGCGCGCGCGCGTCCTGCGGCGACAGTACGAGCACGGCGTGCCCGGTCGGGTAGAACACGCCGTTGCGCGTGTTCAGGAAGCGCTCACGCTGCGACGCCGACAGCGACGGATCGGTTTCGACCGTGCGTCGCGGATCATGCGCCGGCTCGCGCCGGTGCGAGTCGGCTTCGCGCCATTTTTCACGCGGGCTCGGCGAGTCGGCGGAGGGAATCGGTCGTTCGGGCATCGCGGCCTCCTCGTCTGGCAAACCCGAGCGAAGCAAGCGCGGCGCCCACGTGCAGCTCACATGTTCTCGATCATCACCTGCCCGAAGCCCGAGCACGAAACCTGCGTCGCACCCTCCATCAGTCGCGCGAAATCGTAGGTGACCTTCTTCGAGAGGATCGATTTCTCCATCGACGAGATGATCCGGTCGGCGGCTTCGGTCCAGCCCATGTGCCGCAGCATCATCTCGGCCGAGAGGATTTCCGAGCCCGGGTTCACGTAGTCTTTCCCCGCGTATTTCGGAGCGGTGCCGTGCGTCGCCTCGAACATCGCCACCGAGTCGGACAGGTTCGCGCCGGGCGCGATGCCGATGCCGCCCACCTGCGCGGCGAGCGCATCGGAGATGTAGTCGCCGTTCAGGTTCAGCGTGGCGATCACGCTGTACTCGGCGGGCCGCAACAGGATCTGCTGCAGGAAAGCGTCGGCGATCATGTCCTTGACGACGATCTGAGCGCCCGTCTTCGGGTTCGCGAACGAGCACCACGGGCCGCCGTCGAGCGGCTGCGCACCGAACTCGCGCTGCGCCAGCGCGTAGCCCCAGTCGCGAAACGCGCCCTCGGTGTATTTCATGATGTTGCCCTTGTGCACGAGCGTGACCGAGGGCTTCGCGTTGTCGATCGCGTACTGGATCGCCTTGCGCACGAGACGCTCGGTTCCGTCGCGCGACACCGGCTTGATGCCGATGCCCGAGGTCTCGGGGAAGCGGATCTTCGTGACGCCGAGCTCGTCCTGCAGGAAGGCGATCAGCTTCTTCGCCTTTTCGGACTGCGCCTCGTACTCGATGCCGGCGTAGATGTCTTCCGAGTTCTCCCGGAAAATCACCATGTCGGTCTTCTGCGGCTCCTTCACCGGAGACGGCACGCCCTGGAACCAGCGCACCGGTCGCAGGCACACGTAAAGGTCGAGTTGCTGGCGCAGCGCGACGTTCAGCGAGCGGATGCCGCCGCCGACCGGCGTCGTGAGCGGCCCCTTGATCGAGACGACGTATTCCTCGAGCACCTGCAGCGTCTCGTCGGGCAGCCAGACGTCGGGCCCGTAGACGCGCGTTGCCTTCTCGCCGGCGTAGATTTCCATCCAGTGGATCTTGCGCTTGCCCCCGTAGGCCTTCTCGACCGCCGCGTCGACGACCCGAAGCATCACCGGGGTGATGTCGACGCCGGTGCCGTCACCTTCGATGTACGGAATGATGGCCTGGTCGGGAACCTGCAGCGAAAAGTCGGGATTTACCGTGATCTTCTCGCCGCTCGGCGGGATCTTGACGTGTTCGTACATGAATGCGATTCCTCGGGGTCGAAGCCGGTGGGCGCGCGGCCTTGCCTGCGCCCGAACCCCGGGATTATGCCGCAGCGGCCGCGCACTCGCGCTCGATCGCCGCTTGCGGCACCATGATGCGATGCGACGAACCGCCCTCGGTATTCTCGCCTTCGCGCTGGCGCTCGCCGTTGCTTCGCCGCTTCCCGAAGCACGGGCCGACACGTCGTCGCGCGCGGCCGGCGTTCCTCAGCCGAGGCTGCCGGTGGTGCGCCTGCAGGCCGGCATCCACGTCGTCACCGCCGAGCTGGCGCGGACCGACCGCGCGCGCGAGATGGGCCTGATGGGCCGCGAGTCGCTCGGGCCGAACGAGGGCATGCTCTTCGTCTTCGAGCGCAAGGCGGTGCACTGCTTCTGGATGCGCGACACGCCACTGCCGCTGTCGATCGCCTTCCTGGACGACGACGGGCGCATCGTGGACATCGCGCAGATGGCGCCGCGCAGCGAAGACAGCCATTGCCCGAGCCGCGCGGTTCGCTTCGCGCTGGAGATGGAACAGGGCTGGTTCGCGCGCCGCGGCCTCGCCCCGGGCGCGCAGCTCGTGCAACCGGAGGTCTTTCCCGCGCAGCGCTGATCGGATCCGACGGCCGCGCGAGCCGTCGCGCGTCAGACCTCGCGCTTGCGGGTCACCAGCCCGTAGATCCACAGCACGATCAACGCGCCGATGATCGCCGCGATGAATCCGGCGCCCTGGCCCTGCTGGTACCAGCCCACCGCCTGCCCGATCCAGGTGGCAACGAGCGCACCGATGATGCCGAGGATCATCGTGACGATGATGCCTCCGCCCTGTCGACCCGGCATCACCCACTTGGCGATTGCGCCGACGATCAGTCCGATGATCAAGGTCCAAAGCCAGCCCATGGCCGCCGCTCCTTTTCGGATTTGCAAGGCCACGGTGCAGGCAAGCCGCATGCCCGACGCTGCCGCGCGCGGCGCGAACTCGCACGATGTCGACGGGCGCGCGCCTTCGCGGGTGCCTGCGGCCCGCCGTGGCGCGCGCTTCCGGACGCGGCGCGCCCTTTCAGGCGAAATTCTTCGCGGCGAACTCCCAGTCGGCGAGGTTGCCGAGGAAGGTCTCGACGAACTTCGGACGCGCGTTGCGATAGTCGATGTAGTACGCGTGCTCCCAGACGTCGATCGTCAGCAGCGCCTTGTCGCCGGTGGTGAGCGGCGTGCCGGCATTGCTCGTGTTGACGACGTCGATCGATCCGTCGCCCTTTTTCACGAGCCAGGTCCAGCCCGAGCCGAAATTGCCGACCGCGCTCTTGCTGAACGCCTCGCGGAAAGCGTCGAAGGATCCCCACTTTCGCGTGATGGCGTCGGCGAGCGCGCCGGCGGGCTGGCCGCCGCCGCCGGGCTTCATGCACGACCAGAAGAACGTGTGGTTCCACACCTGCGCCGCATTGTTGAACACGCCGCCCGAGGACTTGCGGATGATGTCCTCGAGAGCCATGTTCTCGAACTCGGTGCCCTTGATCAGGTTGTTCAGGTTCGTGACGTACGCCTGATGGTGCTTGCCATAGTGGTATTCGAGCGTCTCCTTCGAGACGTGCGGCGCGAGCGCGTCCATCGCGTAGGGAAGAGGGGGAAGCTTGTGCTCCATGCGGATTCTCCTTGTCGTCGTTCGCCCGCATCGCGCGGACGCGCGAGGCGATCTCCGATTCTAGGACGTTGCACAAGCCCTCGTTGCGCGGCTCGGCTTCCTCGACCTTTGCGTCGGCTTCATTGGCCTGGCGGCGGCTTCACGGACCCTGCGTCGCCGGCGGCCGCGATCGCCTGCACGCCGACATCGATCCGGCCGTCACGCAGCGTCAGGCGCAGTGCGTCGCCGATCGCGGCACCGTCGACCGACGCGACGACGCGGCCCTGCGCGTCGTGGACGATCGCGTAGCCGCGCTCGAGCACCGCGCGCGGGCTGACGAGTTCGAGCGCCGCCGCCAGTTGCGCGGTGCGCTCGTCGGCGCGGGCGAGCCGAAGCGTCGCCGTGCGTTGCAGCGCAGCCGCGACGTGCGCCAGGCGCTGCTCGGCGAGATCGGTGCGCGGCGCGCGCACGCCCGAGCACAGCCGCTCCAGGCGCATCGCCCGCTGCTGCAGCGACAGCCGCCCGAAAGCGACGATGCGCTGCGTCAACGCGTGCAGGCGGTGCGCACGCGCCTGCCACTGCGCCGAAGGCGAGCGCAGCAGCCGCGCCGCGGTGTCGAGTCGCTGCTCGACCGCCTCGATGCGGCGCCACCAGGCGCGTTCGATGCGCCCCGCGGCCCGCAGCACGCGTTCGGCCAGGTCGCGCCGGTCGGGGACGGCGTGCGCAGCCGCACCGGTGGGCGTGGGCGCCCGCTCGTCGGCGACGAAATCGGCAATGGTGAAATCGGTTTCGTGGCCGACGCCGCTGATCACCGGAATCGGGCAGGCAGCGATCGCGCGCGCGAGCGCCTCGTCGTTGAACGCCCACAGGTCTTCCATCGAGCCGCCGCCGCGCACCAGCAGCAGCACGTCGCACTCGGCGCGCCGTACCGCGGCGCCCAGCGCCGCCACCAGCGAGGCCGGCGCATCGACGCCTTGCACCAGCGCCGGATAGACGACGACCGCGACCCCGGGCGCACGCCGGCGCAACGTGGTGAGAACGTCGCGCAACGCCGCCGCTCGCGGCGAGGTGACGACGCCCACGGCACGAGGAAAGCCGGGCAGCGCCCGCTTGCGCGCAGCGTCGAACAGCCCCTGCGCCTGCAGCTTCTCCTTCAGTTTCACGAAGCGCTGGAACAGGTCGCCGGCGCCGGCCTGGCGCATCGCTTCGACGGTGAGCTGGAATTCGCCGCGCGGCTCGTACAGCGTGACCACCGCCCTCGCCTCGACGCGCTCGCCGTTGCGCGGCACGAACGTCAGGTACTGCGCACGCCCGCGAAACATCACCGCCCGCACCTGGGCGGCGGCGTCCTTCAACGTGAAGTACCAGTGTCCGCTGGCGGCCCGGGTGACGTTGGAGATTTCGCCGAGCACCCATACCGGCGGGACGCTGCGCTGCAACAACCCAGCAACGGCGCGGTTCAACTGGGAAACCGACAGGATTTCCCGCGCCGTTCCTTCGTTTCCGCCCTCCGAACGCGTGCTCATGCGGCTTTCCGGCTCGGACCTATCCACACATCGCGTCCGATCGAATTTTTTCTTCGGGCGCGCTGCCACATCTCGACACCTTGCGTCAACTGCTTGATTTCGCTTGACATTTCATTTACGCGAAGCGGGCACGAGCAGGCACGTGGTTTGACGCCGTTGCGAAACGCCGCTGCGGCACCGCTTTGTTCACAGAGTTGTCCCCAGGCACGAGCCGCACGGCGCCCCGTGCGCCCGATGGATTCCTGCCGTCCTCGGCGGCTGCGGCGCCGTTCGACGGCTGCACTTGATGCCCAGTGGAAAAAAAACCGACAATGTCGTCGCTTTCGGCCCATCGGCACCCGGAGAATCGTCTTGCTGTCCCTGATCCAGGCGGCCGGTTGGCCCATCTGGTTTCTCATTGTCGCCTCGATCGCCGCCGTCGCGCTGATCATCGAGCGCTTCCTGTCGCTGAAGTCGTCGCGCGTGCTGCCGCCCGGCCTGCTCGACGAAGTGCTCGGGCTGCGGCGCACCCAATCGATCACCCCCGACATGCTCAACCGGCTCGCGGTCAACTCGCCGCTGGGGCGCGTGCTGGCGAGCGGACTGCGCCACGAGAGCGCCGGCCGGGAGCTGATGAAGGAAGCGATGGAAGAGACGGGCCGCGCGGTCGCACACAGTCTCGAGCGCTATCTGTCGGCGCTCGGCACGATCGCCGCGGTCGCCCCGTTGATGGGCCTGTTCGGCACCGTCGTCGGCATGATCGAGATCTTCGGTGCGCAGACCCCGGGAGGAACCAACCCGCAGCAGCTCGCCCACGGCATCTCGGTCGCCCTCTACAACACGGCGCTGGGGATCCTGATCGCGATTCCGGCGATGATCGCCTACCGCTATTTCCGTGCGCGCGTCGACTCGTTTCTGGTGGAGATGGAGCAGCAGTCGTTGCGACTGGTCGACCACCTGGGCGCATCGCAGCGATGAACTTTCGCCGCGGCATCCGGCGCGACGAACCGGAGATCAACTTCGTCCCGCTGATCGACGTGCTGCTGGTCGTGCTGATCTTCCTGATGGTGACGACCACCTACTCGAAGTTCACCGAATTGCAGGTCGACCTTCCGAGCGCCGCCGGCGAAGCGGCCACCGAGCGCCCGAGCGAGATCGACATCGGCGTCTCGGCCGACGGGCAGTACCGGATCCTCGCCGAGTCGGGCGCGCAGCCGGTGGCGCGCGACAGCCTGCCGACGGAGTTGCGCCGCGTCGCGGCCGGACGCAAGGACCCGGTGCTCGTCGTGCACGCCGACGCCGGCGCGAAGCATCAGGACGTCATCTCGGTGCTCGCCGCCGCGCGCGAGGCCGGCGTGGCAAAGGTCACCTTCGCCGCGCAGACCGACGCGGCGAGTGCCGCCGCCGGACGGGCGTCGCGCTGACGGTGGCCTCGCAGCCGAGGCAGCGAGCGCCGACGCCTGTTGCCGACCGGCTGCGCGAGCGGCTCGAGCCGCGGCTGCGCGCGCTCTGGTATACGCGCGCACCGTCGCCGGGGCAGCGCCTGCTGCGCGCGGCGCTGGCGCCGTTCGCGGTGCTGACGGCGATCGTCGCCACCCGCCGCCGGCGCACGATCCGGCAACTTCCCGCGCCGCAGGTGCCGGTGCTCGTCGTCGGCAACCTGATTGCCGGCGGCGCCGGCAAGACGCCGCTCGTGGTCGCGCTCGTCGACGCGCTCGCCGAGCACGGCTGGAACCCCGGCATCGTCGCCAGCGGCTACGGCGCCCGACGGCGCGATGCGCGCCTGGTCGACGCCGGCGACGACGCGCGCGAGCACGGCGACGAAGCCGTGCTGCTCGCCCGGCGCACCGGACGACCGGTGGCCGCCGCGCGCGAGCGCGCGCAAGCGGTGCATGCACTGCTCGCCGCGCATCCCGGCGTCGACGTCGTCGTCAGCGACGACGGGCTGCAGCACGCCGGCCTTGCACGCAGCATCGAGATCGCCGTCTTCGACGAGCGCGGCGCGGGCAACGGACGGTGCCTGCCCGCCGGACCGCTGCGAGCGCCACTGTCGCAGGCCGCTTCGATGGACGCGATCGCGCTCAACGGCGAGGCGCGCCCGCCGCTCGGGCATCCGCACACGTTCCGTTTCCGCATCGAAGCGCTGCGCTTCATTGCGCTCGACGGACACGCGGCGCCGGTCCCCGCGCCCGAGTTTGCCGCACGCATCGGCAACGACGCGGTCGTCGCGATCGCGGCGACCGGCGCGCCGCAGCGTTTCTTCGACACGCTGCGCGCGCTCGACGTCGCCGCACGCGAGGTCGCGCTGGCCGATCACGCGCCGATCGAAGCGGCCCGGCTCGACGCGATCGAGGCGCCGTGGATCCTGATGACCGAGAAGGACGCCGTAAAATGCGCGTCCCGGGTCGACGCACGCTGCTGGTTCCTGGAAGTGCGCGCGACGATCGAGCCCGACCTCGCCGACTGGCTGAACGAGACGCTCCATGGACGCACGCCTGCTCGAGATCCTCGTCTGTCCGCTATGCAAGGGGCCGCTGAAGCGGCTGCCCGGCGGCCGATCCGCTGACGGCACCGCCTTCGACGCCGAGTTCGTCTGCAACGCCGACCGGCTCGCGTTCCCGGTGCGCGACGGCATTCCGGTGATGCTCGAGAGCGAGGCGCGTCGCATCGAAGCCGACGCCGGCGACACCGGGCCGCGCGTATTCCCCGATCCGGGCGCCGGCGAATCGTGAGTGCCGCGGGGTCGGCGCCCGCGGTCGGGTTCGTCGCGCTGATTCCGGCGCGGCTGGCGTCGACGCGGCTGGCGGACAAGCCACTGGCCGACGTCGGCGGCCGGCCGATGGTCGTTCGCGTCGCCGAACGCGCGCAGGCCGCAGGCGCCGCACGCGTGGTCGTCGCGACCGACGCTGCGCGCATCGTCGAGGCGGTGCGCGACGCCGGCTTCGAAGCGATCCTCACGCGCGACGACCATCCCTCGGGTACCGATCGCCTGGCCGAAGCGGCCGTCGCACTCGGCCTTGCCGACGAGCGCGTCGTGGTCAACGTGCAGGGCGACGAGCCGCTGATCGACCCGCTGCTCGTGCGGGCGGTCGCGCAGCGGCTGGCCGAATCGCCCGATTGCGCGATCGCCACTGCCGCCCATCCGATCGACGACCTCGCGGCCTGGCTCGACCCGAACGTGGTCAAGCTCATCTGCGATCGCGCGATGCGCGCGCTCTACTTCACGCGCGCACCGGTGCCGTTCGTGCGCGACGCGATGCGCGGTTTTCCGGCGCAGTTGCCGGCGTCGCTCGAAGCGGCCTTCGACGCGCAGAGGCCGCTGCGGCACGTCGGGCTGTACGCCTATCGCGTCTCGTACCTGCGCGCGCACGCATCGCTGTCGCCTTCGCCGCTCGAAGCGCTCGAGTCGCTCGAGCAGCTGCGCGCCTTGTGGCATGGGTATCGGATCGCGGTGCACCGATCGGAGCGGACGGCCGAAGGCGGCGTCGACACGGCGGCCGACCTCGAACGCGTGCGCGCGCACTGGGCGCGCACCGGCGGCCGAGAAGCCGGGAACGAATCGGCCGTGCCCGCTCGCTCCGCGCCGCTCCGACGCGCGAACACCGATGGCGTACTTCTTCCGGCAGGCGGGCACAAGCGTCGTTCACGCAACGCCGTCGAGGACGGCTGATTGACCGACCGAAGGCGTTCTTGATACGCTCTAAGGCTTTGCGGGCGGCAGGCAAACGACAGGTGAAAGCAACATGCGGCTGATCCTTCTCGGCGCGCCCGGTGCGGGCAAAGGCACGCAGGCCGCGTTCATCACGAAGAAATTCGGCATCCCGCAGATCTCCACCGGAGACATGCTGCGGGCCGCCGTGAAGGCCGGCACGCCGCTCGGGCTGGCGGCGAAGAAGGTGATGGACGCGGGCGCGCTGGTGTCCGACGACATCATCATCGGACTGGTCGAGGAGCGGCTGCGCGAGCCCGACTGCGCCAACGGCTACCTGTTCGACGGCTTTCCCCGCACGATCCCGCAGGCCGACGCGATGAAGAACGCGGGCGTTGCACTCGACTACGTGCTCGAGATCGACGTTCCCGAGGCCGACATCATCGAGCGGATGAGCGGTCGCCGCGTACATCCCGCCAGCGGGCGCACCTATCACGTGCGCTTCAACCCGCCTCGCCACGCCGGCAAGGACGACGTCACCGGCGAAGACCTGGTCCAGCGCGACGACGACCGCGAGGAAACCGTGCGCAAGCGCCTCGCGGTGTACCAGTCGCAGACGCGTCCGCTCGTCGACTACTACGCCGCCTGGGAACGATCGGGCGACGCCGCGGCGCCGCGCTGCCGGAAAGTGTCGGGCGTCGGCAGCGTCGACGAAATCACCGCTCGTGTCTTCGCCGCACTCCAGTAAACTCGCGTCGCTTCGCGCGCGTGAAACAGCGTCGTTTCGCGCGCCGGCGCGCGCCGCTTCGCGGTGAACCCGCGTCGCTGCACGCCCGCGCGCCACGTTTTCAACCTGTCTCTCTCGTCTTTTCACATCACAACCGGAACTGGATGGAGGTCCACTCATGACGGCTACCTCGGCGGGCCTGTGGCTCGCTCTGGCCTGCGGGCTGGCGGCAGTGATCTACGGCATCGCATCGAGCCGCTGGATCCTCTCGCTCGACGCCGGCAACGCACGGATGCAGGAGATCGCGGCGGCGATCCAGCAGGGCGCCAAGGCGTACCTGAACCGGCAGTACCGCACGATCGCCGTCGTCGGCGTGATCCTCTTCGCCATCATCTGGCTGGTGCCCGGACTCGGGCTGCCCACGGCGATCGGCTTCGCCATCGGCGCGATCCTCTCGGGTGCGGCCGGCTACATCGGCATGAACGTCTCGGTGCGCGCGAACGTGCGCACCGCGCAGGCGGCCACGCGCGGACTCGGTGACGCGCTCGCGGTGGCGTTCCGCGGCGGCGCGATCACCGGAATGCTCGTCGTGGGCCTCGGCCTGCTCGGCGTCGCCGGCTACTACGGCCTGCTGATGGCGAGCGCCCCGCACGGCCTGGGCATGGTCGATTCGCTGCACGACGTCATCCGCCCGCTGATCGGCCTGGCCTTCGGCTCGTCGCTGATCTCGATCTTCGCGCGGCTGGGCGGCGGCATCTTCACGAAGGGCGCCGACGTCGGCGCCGACCTCGTCGGCAAGGTCGAGGCCGGCATTCCCGAAGACGATCCGCGCAACCCGGCCGTGATCGCCGACAACGTCGGCGACAACGTCGGCGACTGCGCCGGCATGGCCGCGGACCTGTTCGAGACCTACGCGGTCACGCTGATCGCGACGATGCTGCTCGGCTCGCTGATGATCAAGGGGGCCGAGGCGCAGGCGGTCGTCTACCCGCTCGCGCTCGGTGCGATCTCGATCATCGCTTCGATCATCGGCGCGATGTTCGTCAGGGCCGCGCCCGGACAGACGAACATCATGGGCGCCTTGTACAAGGGGCTGATCTGGGCCGGCGCCCTCGCGACCATCGCCGCGTATCCGATCACCGCGTGGATGTTCGGCGACGCCGATCTCGCACGCTCGGGTACGTCGGTGCTCGACCTGTGGCTGTGCGTCATCGTCGGCATGGTGCTCACCGGGCTGATCGTCTGGATCACCGAGTACTACACGAGCACCGACTACAAGCCGGTGCGCTACATTGCGCAGGCCTCGACGACCGGCCACGGAACGAACATCATCGCCGGACTGGCCGTGTCGATGAAGTCCACCGCATGGCCGGTGCTCTTCGTGTGCGCGGCGATCTTCTCGGCGTACCACTTCGGCGGCCTGTACGGCATCGCCATCGCCGCGACTTCGATGCTGTCGATGGCCGGCATCATCGTCGCCCTCGATGCCTACGGGCCGATCACCGACAACGCCGGCGGCATCGCCGAGATGTCGCACATGCCCGATTCGGTGCGCAACATCACCGATCCGCTGGACGCGGTCGGCAACACCACGAAAGCCGTCACCAAGGGCTATGCGATCGGTTCGGCGGGGTTGGCCGCACTGGTGCTCTTCGCCGACTACACGCACGCGCTCGAATCGGCGAACATCGTCACGAGCTTCGATCTGTCGAACCACATGGTGATCATCGGCTTGATCATCGGCGGACTCATCCCCTATTTGTTCGGCGCGATGGCGATGGAAGCCGTCGGCCGTGCGGCGGGTTCGGTGGTCGAGGAGGTGCGCCGGCAGTTCCGCGAGATCCGCGGCATCATGGAAGGAACGGCCAAGCCCGACTACTCGCGTGCGGTCGACCTGCTCACCGGCGCGGCGATCAAGGAGATGATGATCCCGTCGCTGCTGCCGGTCGTCGTTCCGGTGCTGGTCGGACTGCTGCTCGGACCGCAGGCGCTCGGCGGCGTGCTGATGGGCACGATCGTCACCGGGCTGTTCGTCGCCATCTCGATGTGCACCGGCGGCGGCGCCTGGGACAACGCGAAGAAGTACATCGAGGAAGGCAACTTCGGCGGCAAGGGCTCCGAGGCGCACAAGGCGGCGGTCACCGGCGACACCGTCGGCGACCCCTACAAGGACACCGCCGGCCCCGCCGTGAACCCGCTGATCAAGATCATCAACATCGTCGCGCTGCTGATGGTTCCGCTGATCGCCGTGGTCTGGGCGCAGTAAGCACGGCGCCCCGGCGCTACCGGCGCTCCCGGCGGCGCCGCTGCCCCGGCGGCCCCCGCACCGCCGGTCGCGGTGCGCAGGGAGCCGCCGGACCTTCCCGGGCCCCGCACGCGGCCTACGCCGCGCTTTCCCCGAGCATCGCCAGGCGGCGCTCGACGGCGTGCAACCGGCGCAGATCGCCGCGTTCGCCGTGAATCGCACGCAGGTTGCGCAGCATCCGGGCGAGGATCTCGCGCGCGCTTGCCGGCGGCAGCACCGTAGCGAGCATGCGGCTCGCCTCGCGGCGGTCGCCCGACGTATACGGGAGCAACCGGTACTCGAGTTCGTCGTTGGTGAGCACGCGCGCACCGGCGAAAACGTCGACGATCACGCTTCGACCGGCGACGTCGTGCCGCACGAGGAAGTGCCCCGGAAAGGCAACGCCGCAGGCGGGCACCCCGGCCTGCTCGGCGAGTTCGAGGTAGAGCACCGAAAGGCTGATCGGAATCCCGAGCCGACGCTCGATGACGCGGTTCAGGTAGCTGTTCTCGGGATCGTGGAAGTCGTTCGCGTTGCCGCGAAAGCCCAGCTCGTCGGCAAAGTGCTCGCGCAGCGCGTCGACGCGCGCGATCGGCTGGCGCAGCTTCGAGACGCGGCGCGAGAGCGCCAGCGCGAAGGAATCGACGCGCGCGAGCACCTCGGGCATCGGCAGCTGCGGATACTCGTCCTGCGCGATCGCCAGCGCCGCCTCGAACAGCGGAAGCGACTCGTCGCTGCGCACCAGTGCGCGCCAGTATGGGAGAAAAGCGTCCATCGCCGTCACGTTCCCCGCGGTTCGTGCCTGCGCTTCGTCGCGAACGTTAACCGATGCACGCGGCCGAGGTGCAACAGGCGCATCGCGGGCAACGGTATCGCGCGCCGCCGCAGCAGTCGAGCCGGTGTGCTGTAATTCGGATCGACATTCCCTGGAGGATCCGATGCAGATCTCGAACAACGTCGTACTCGTCACCGGCGGCGCCTCGGGGCTCGGCGCAGCCACCGTCCGGCGCGTCGTCGCGAGCGGCGGCAAGGCGCTCGTCGCCGACCTGAACGAAACGCTGGGCAAGACGCTCGTCGACGAGCTCGGTGCGGCCGCCCGCTTCGTGCGCTGCGACGTCTCCACCGAAGCCGACGCGCAGGCCGCGGTCGACGCAGCCGGCGCGATGGGCCGCCTCGTCGGGCTGGTGAACTGCGCCGGCATCGGCCCGGCGGCGAAGACGGTCGGCAAGGACGGGCCGCACCGGCTCGACGTCTTCACGAAGGTGATCACCGTCAACCTGATCGGCACCTTCAACATGATCCGCATCGCCGCCAGCGCAATGGTGCGCAACGAGCCGAACGACGAAGGCGAGCGCGGCGTGATCGTCAACACCGCATCGGTGGCGGCCTTCGACGGACAGATCGGGCAGGCGGCGTACTCGGCGTCGAAGGGCGGCATCGTCGGCATGACGCTGCCGATCGCGCGCGACCTCGCGCGCGAGGGCGTGCGCGTCGTGACCATCGCGCCCGGACTGTTCCTCACTCCGCTGATGGACGGCCTGCCGAAAGACGTCCAGGAGTCGCTCGGCCGGCAGGTGCCCTTCCCCTCGCGCCTGGGTCGCCCCGAGGAATATGCGCAGCTCGTCGCGCAGATCTTCGAGAACACGATGCTCAACGGCGAGACGATCCGGCTGGACGGGGCGATCCGGATGGCACCGCGCTGAACGCAGGCGCCGGCTCGCGCGCCTCGAGCCACCGCCCCAGCGCCAGCAATCCGGCGTCGCCGTCGCGCCTGGCGACGACCTGCAGGCCGACGGGCAGACCATCGACGAATCCGAGCGGAATCGACAGCGCCGGCACGCCGCACAGGGAAAACGGCAGCGTCTGTCCGAGTACCGCCTCGCGCACCGTCGTGGTCCCCGTTTCGACCTGCACGTCGTTCTGCCCGCGCAACGGCGGCAGTACGGTGCTGGTAGGCAGGATCCACGCATCGCAATCGGCGAGCGCAGCGTCGAGCGCCGCCGCGATCGCGATGCGCGTTCGCATCGCGTCGACGTACTCGACCGCAAGTACTCGACGCGCCGCCTGCAGCGCCGGCAGCACGAGCGGGGAGAATCCGGCGCCTCCGGCGTCGAGCGCGGCGCGGTGCACCCAGGCCGCCTCGGCCCGCACGATCGGCGTGTAGGCGGCCCACGAATCGTTCAGTTCGGGCACGACAGCTTCACCGATCTCGGCGCCGCGCGCACGCAGTTCGCTGACGCAGCGCTCGAACGCCTCCCGCACCGGCGCGGCAAGCCGGCCACGCATCCACGCGCCGGGCACGTGCAGCCGCGGCCGACGTGCCACCGCGCCGTGCGCGACCCGTCGCTGCGCCATCACCTCGTAGAGCAGCGCGCAGTCGTCGACGTGGCGCGCAAGCGGGCCGGCGTGATCGCAGGTGAACGACAGCGGCAAGGCGCCGTCGAGCGGAATCGCGCCCGACGTGGGCTTGAAGCCCGCCACCGAGCAGAAAGCGGCAGGGATGCGCACCGAGCCTCCGGTGTCGCTGCCGATCGACGCGAGCCCGATTCCGCTGGCCACCGCCACCGCCGATCCGCTCGACGACCCGCCCGCTTGCCGCGACGGGTCGAAGGGATTGCGCACGTCGCCCGTCCATTCGTTCTCGCCGCTGCAGCCGAGCGCGATCTCGTGCATGTTGGTCTTGGCAAAGACCAGCGCGCCCGCGGCGCGCAGGCGCGTGACCAGCGTTGCCTCTTCGGTGCCCAGCGCCGGAAGCGGCGCGCGCGTTCCGGCCCGCGTCGGCATCCCGCGCACGGCATACAGGTCCTTGATCGACACCGGCACGCCGTGCAGCGGCCCGCGCAGCCGGCCGCTTCGGGCCTCGTCGTCGAGCACGCGCGCCTGCGCGGCAGCGGCCGTCCAGTCGACCCAGGCGAGCGCGTTGAGGTCGACGTGACGCTCGGCGCTTTCCTGCGCCTGCTCGACGAGCGCCTGCGCACACTGCCCGCCGCCGGCCATCGCGGCGACGATCACGCGAAGAGGTGCGCTTCGCGTCTCGCCCGTTTCGGGGGAATTTCGTCGGACGGGTTCCATGTCGGTCGGTAGCAGCAACATCGACCGCTATCATGCCGCGATGCGACCTGCATCGTTTCTCGCGCGCGCGCTGCTCGCCTGCGTGGCGTTTTCTGCAGCGCAGGCACACGCAGCCTTCGAAGCTTCGACGCGGGCGTCGGCGGTGCATTCGACGCCCGCGTCGACGGTACATTCGACGCCCACGTCGACGGTACATTCGACGCCCACGTCGACGGTACATTCGACGCCCGCGTCGACGGCGCACGCGATCGAACGCGCGGCGCCCGAGGCGCCCAGCGGCTTCGCCGCGCGCGCGCCGGTCCATGCGCAGCGGTTTCTCGCGGTCACGGCGAATCCGCACGCCACCCGCGCGGCGGCGTCGATTCTCGAGGCCGGCGGCAACGCGGTCGATGCGGCGATCGCGGCTCAGATGGTTCTCGGTCTCGTCGAGCCGCAGTCTTCCGGCGTCGGCGGCGGTGCGTTCCTGCTGTTCTACGACGCACGCAGCCGCCGCGTGCGGGCCTTCGACGGACGGGAAACCGCGCCGGCGCGCGCGCGCGCCGATCTGTTCCTGCGCCCCGACGGCAAGCCGATGGGTTTTTTCGAAGCAGCGGTCGGCGGGCGCTCGGTGGGCGTTCCCGGTGTCGTGCGCATGCTCGAGCAGGTGCATGGAACGCACGGCCGCCTTGCCTGGAATCGGCTCTTCGAGCCGGCGATCGCGCTGGCACGCAACGGCTTCGAGGTCAGCGAGCGGCTGCACGCGCTGCTCGACGCCGATCGCTGGCTGCGCCTGCAACCGGCGGCAGCGGCGTATTTCTACGACGCCGACGGCCGCGCCTGGCCGCCCGGCCATCTGCTGCGCAACGAGGCGCTCGCCGACACGCTCGCACGGATCGCCCGCCGCGGCAGCCTCGCGCTGCATGCCGGACCGATCGCGCGCGACATCGTCGACGCGGTCTCCTCGCATCCGAACGCCGGCGTGCTCGGCGAGCGAGACCTTGCGTTCTACGAGCCGCGCGAGCGCGAGCCGTTGTGCGTCACGCACCGCACGCATCGCATCTGCGGGATGCCGCCACCGTCGTCGGGCGCGATCGCGATCGCGCAGATGCTCGCCTACTGGCAACTCGCCGGCCCGCCGGTGCGCCTCGCCGATCCTGGCGGCCAACCGCTCGCCGACGGCGTGCACCGCTTCACCGAAGCCGAGCGGCTGGCCTTCGCCGATCGCAACGAGTACGTCGCCGACACCGATTTCGTCGCGCTGCCCGGCCAGCATGCCGGCGAACCCGTGCGCTCTTCGCCCGGTACGCTGCTCGACGCCCGCTACCTGCTGCGTCGCGCAACGACGATCGGCGCGCGCTCGATGCGACGTGCCGCCCCCGGCTCGCCGTCGGGCGGACAAGCCCTGCGCCCGCACGTGCATGACGCCTTCGAACCGACGTCGACCTCGCACCTGTCGATCGTCGACGGCGAGGGCAACGTCGTCTCGATGACGACGTCGATCGAGAACGCCTTCGGTTCGCGGCTGATGGTGCGCGGCTTCCTGCTGAACAACCAGCTCACCGACTTCACGTTCCTGCCCGAACGCGACGGCGTCGCCGTGGCCAACCGCGTCGAACCCGGCAAGCGCCCGCGCAGCTCGATGGCGCCGACGATCGTGTTCGATGCGCGCAGCGGCGCCCCGGTGCTCGCCGTCGGTTCGCCGGGCGGCGCGTCGATCATCTCGTACGTCGCGCGCACGCTGGTTGCCGTGCTCGACGATCAGGTTGCGCTCGCCACCGCCGTCGCGATGCCCAATTTCGGCAGCCGCAACGGGCCGACCGAACTCGAGGCCGGGCGCGCGTCGCCGGCATTGGCGACGGCACTGGCCGCGCGCGGACACGTCGTCGAGTGGCGCGAGATGACCAGCGGGCTGCATGCGATCGCGTTGCACTGCCGCGCGCCGCGACGCTGCACGCTCGAGGGGGCGGTCGATCCGCGACGGGAGGGCATGGCGCTCGGTCGCTGAAGGCGACGACGGCGCGTTTGCACGGAGAGCGAAGATGGCAAAGGAACGCCGCAGACTGCACGGCGGACGGTTGAAGGCGGCCGCCTACGACGCGCGCGAGCAGCGGCTCGAGATCGACTTCGTCGACGGCGAGCGTCGCATCTTCAAGGCGGTACCGCCCGAGGTCTGGCGCCGCCTGGTCGCCGCACCCAACCCGGCCGTGTTCTACGCCGATCGCATCGAGGAGGAATACGCCTTCGAACGCGCGCGCGCGGACCAGGCCGGCGACGCGCGATCGACGCTCGACTCGCTGTTCGGCGCGAGCGGCGGCGCGTCCGACGGCGCGCCGCCCGGGCGAGGCATCGACCGCGGCGTCGACGGTGGCGCAGCCGGCACCGGCGGAGACGACGATTGACCGCGCTGGCGGCGCGCATCCTGTGCCGCGTCGTCGACAACTTCGGGGATGCCGGCGTTTGCTGGCGCCTGACGCGGCAACTGGCACGTGACCACGGATGGCGGGTGCGGCTGACGATCGATCGTCCCGAACTGCTCGAGCGCCTCGGCGCGAACCCGGACACCGACGCCGGCGACGGCAAGATCGTCATCGAGCGCTGGCGCGAGCCTGAGCGCTGGCGCGAGCGTGACCTCCAGCGCCAGGGCGAGCCTGAACTGCAGCGCTGCGACGAAGACGTCGTCGTCAGCGCCTTCGGCGCCGAACCGCCGCCGGCATTGCGCGCAGCGCTGGCCGGCGCCCCGCGACGGCCGCTGTGGGTGCACCTGGAATACCTGAGCGCCGAGCAATGGGTGGGTTCGCACCACGGCCTGCGCTCGATCAAGCCCGGTGACGGCGCAGTCGAGCATTTCTACTATCCGGGGTTCGATGCGCACACCGGGGGCCTGCTGCGCGAGGCCGCGCTCCGTGCGCAGCACGACGCCTTCGTCGGCTCGCGCGAGCAGCGTGCCTGGCTCTCGACGCTGGGCATCGCGCTCGAGCCCGGCGAGCGGCTCGCGACGCTGTTCTGCTACCCGCAGGCCCCGATCGCTTCGTGGCTCCGACTGCTCGCCGGCGGGCCGACGCGCTGGCGCGTGCTCGTGCCCGAGGGCATCGCCGACGACGCGCTCGCTGCGCACTTCGGCCGCCCGCCGGCGATCGGTCAGTCGTTCCGCGATGCGACCCTTGCCGTGCAACGCGTGCCGTTTCTGCCGCAGGACCAATACGACCGACTGCTGTGGAGCGCCGATCTCAACCTGGTGCGCGGCGAAGACTCGTGGGTGCGCGCGCAGTGGGCGGCACGGCCCTTTCTCTGGCAACCGTACCGCCAGGAAGACGGCGTCCATCTGCACAAGCTGCGCGCCTTCCTGCAGCGCCTGCGCGCTTTCGCCGAGGTCGACGACGCAATGCTCGCGTGGTCGGGCGCCGGCGACTGGCCGCGCGCCTGGCGGGCCCTCGACGCCGGACTCGACGACCTTCGTCCCGGCTTCGCCCGCTGGAGCGAGACGCTCGCCGCGCAGGACGACCTGTGCACGCGATTGGTCGAATTCTGCATCGAAAGGCTATAATTACCGGTTACCCCGGAATCCAACCGCGGAATCCAACCGCCTATGGTTTCGGGTTCGCCCCGAAATCCAACCGCTTTACCCCCGAAGGCTCATGAAACTCGCCCAGGAATTGCGCGTCGGCAACGTCGTCATGATCGGCAAGGATCCGATGGTCGTGCAGCGCGCCGAGCTCAACCGGTCCGGCCGGAACGCCGCGGTCGTCAAGCTCAAGCTGAAGAACCTGCTCAACGGCTCCGGCACCGAGTCGGTATACAAGGCCGACGAGAAGTTCGACGTGCTGATCCTCGACAAGAAGGAAGTCACGTACTCCTATTTCGCCGACCCGATGTACGTCTTCATGGACGGCGAATACAACCAGTACGAGATCGAAGGCGACAGCATGGGCGAGGTGCTGAATTACCTCGACGACGGCATGCCCTGCGAAGTCACCTTCTACGAAGGCCGCGCGATCTCCGTCGAAATGCCCAACAGCGTCGTGCGCGAAGTCGAGTACACCGAGCCCGCCGTCAAGGGCGACACCTCGGGCAAGGTGATGAAGCCGGCGCGCATCAAGCCCACCGGATTCGAGATCCCGGTGCCGGCTTTCGTCGAGATCGGCGACCGCATCGAGATCGACACGCGAACCGCCGAATACCGAAACCGCGTGAAGGCCTGAACCGGTCCTGCGCCGACCGGCGGCGCAGCGCAAGTTCGCCGGCGATGCGGCTTGCCAGGCGGCGATGCCGCTACGCCGCGAAGCGCAACTCGTTCTCCGCGCGTCGGCGCTTCGCGCCGCGGCGCAGCTGGCGCTGCACGGTCTCGTGCAGCGTCTGCATGGAAACCGGTTTCACCAGGTAGCTGTTGCAGCCGGCCAGCGCGCCACGCGCCAGGTCGAAAGGCGACGAGCGGCTCGTGAGCAGGATGACCGGCATCGCCCGCAGGCCGCGATCGCGGCGAACGGTGCGCGTGAGCTGGTAGCCGTCGAGCTCGGGCATGACGACGTCGGCGAGCATCAACTCGTAGCTGCGCATCGCCAGCACGTCGAGCGCCTCGCGCGCGCTCGACACCGCCTCGCCGTCGAGCCCGAGGCGGTTGAGCGCCAGCGAGAGCTGTCGACGCACGGTCGGGCTGTCGTCGACGATCAGCGCGCGCGGGCGGCGCCGTGCGCCGTCCTCGGTGACGATCCGTCCCGCATCGATCGCCGCCGCCTCCCGCGCCATGCGCTCGCGCGTGCGTTTCGCGTCGACGACGCGATTCAGTGCGTACAGCACCTGCCCGACGAAGCTCGATTGAAGGAGGTCGTCGCGCGGCCGCGTCGCGTCGCACCGGCGACCGACGCGAAGCACGGCGCGTTCGTCGAAGATCCGGCCCAGGGTTCGTGCAGTGTCGGCGCCGCCGACGCTGGTCATGTCGACGAGTGCGACGTCGAAATCACCCGGCCCGCGCGTGGCCGACAGCGCGTATCGATAACGGTTGTGTCGCGCGTGGCGCAGGACGATCTCGAGCAGGTGCTGCAGACGACTCGCGAGGCCGAATACCGCCACGCGATACTCGGGCCGCGGATCGACCCTCGCATCGGTCCTCATTCGCTTTCCCTCCCCCGGGGCATGTGCCTGCCCGCTGGGCGCCGATTCTACCCCTCGGCCCGTCGATTCCGACACCCCGCTGTGTGGAAAAAGCCAATCGGATCGGCAACTTAGGCGCCTTCCCCGAAGCTCTTTCGCAAACTCGGCGTTGCACAGGACCGGCCGTGCGCGCCATCTCCTACAATCGACCCCTTCGCCCGCCTCGCGCGCGGGCGCCTCCGCCGGAAAACTCGCCATGGCCGCCACCGTCCCGCTGATGAACACCTACAACCGCATGCCGGTCGCGTTCACGCACGGCGACGGCGTGTGGCTGTACGACTCCGAAGGACGGCGCTACCTCGATGCACTGGCCGGCATCGCCGTGAACACGCTGGGACACGCGCATCCGAAGCTCGTCGCCGCACTGCGTGAGCAGGTCGCGCGCATCATCCACAGCTCGAACGTCTTCGAAATCCCGTTGCAGACCGAACTCGGCGCGCGGCTCGTCGAGCTGTCGGGGATGACCAACGCATTCTTCTGCAACTCGGGCCTGGAAGCCAACGAAGCCGCCATCAAGATCGCGCGCAAGTACGGACATCAGCGCGGGATCGACCGTCCGGAAATCGTCGTCTGCGAGCGTGCGTTTCACGGCCGCTCGCTGGCGACGCTGTCGGCCACCGGCAATCCGAAGGTGCACGCAGGCTTCGAGCCGCTGGTCGAGGGCTTCGTGCGCGCGCCGTTGAACGACAGTGCGGCGATCGAGCGGATCGCCGCCGAACGCCCGAAGGTCGCCGCGGTGTTCTTCGAGGCGATCCAGGGCGAAGGCGGCATCCAGCCGGCACGCGTCGATTACCTGCGCGAGGTTCGCCGCATCTGCGACGAGCGCGGCTGGCTGATGATGATCGACGAGGTGCAGTGCGGTACGGGCCGCACCGGCAAGTGGTTCGCGCACCAGTGGGCCGGCGTGCGCGCCGACGTCGTTCCGCTCGCCAAGGGACTGGCTTCCGGCGTGCCGGTCGGCGCGGTGCTCGCCCGCGGCGCTGCGGCCGAAGTCTTCCAGCCGGGCAACCACGGCACGACCTTCGGCGGCAACCCGCTGGCGATGCGCGCCGGCCTCGTGACGCTCCAGGTGATGCAGGAAGAGGGGCTGCTCGAAAACGCCCGCGTGCAGGGCGAGCGCATTCTCTCGGGCCTGCGCAACGCGCTCGACGGCGTCGCGGGCGTCGTCGAGGTGCGCGGCCAGGGGCTGATGATCGGCGTCGAGCTCGACCGCCCCTGCGCGGCGATCATGCCCAGAGGGCTCGATGCCGGGATCGTCTTCAACGTCACCGCCGAGCGCGTGATCCGCCTGCTGCCGCCGCTGGTGTACCGCGCCGAGCACGCCGAACTTCTCGTCGAGAAGCTCGCGGCGGTGATCCGCACGTTCCTCGATCAGGCCGGGCCGACCGACCTGCGCCGCTCCTCCTGAAGGCACCGCGATGAAGCTCCAGCACTTCCTGCAGTTTCGCGACCTCTCCGCCGACGAATTCCATTACCTGTTCGCTCGCACGCGGATCATCAAGGACCGGTTCAAGCGCTACGAGAAGTACCACCCGCTGGTCGATCGCACGATGGTGATGATCTTCGAGAAGCAGAGCACGCGTACGCGGCTGTCGTTCGAGGCGGGCATGCAGCAACTCGGCGGCGCGGCGATCTACCTGAACACGCGCGACTCGCAACTCGGCCGGGGCGAGCCGGTCGAGGATGCCGCGCAGGTGATCTCGCGGATGTGCGACATCGTGATGATCCGCACCTTCGAGCAGGACACCGTCGAGCGTTTCGCCGCCCACTCGCGGGTGCCGGTGATCAACGGTCTGACCAACGAATACCACCCGTGCCAGATCCTGGCCGACCTCTACACCTTCATCGAACACCGCGGGCCGATCACCGGGCGCAAGGTCGCCTGGATCGGCGACTCGAACAACGTCTGCAACAGCTGGCTGCAGGCGGCCGAACTGCTCGATTTCGAGATGCGGGTGTCGACGCCGCCCGGCTACGAGATCGAGCCCGAACGCGCGGGCCGCTTCGGAGGCCGCGTCGAACAGTTCGAAGATCCGATGCAGGCCTGTGCCGGCGCCGACCTCGTCACCACCGACGTGTGGACGAGCATGGGCTTCGAGGAAGAAAACGAGCAGCGCCGGCGCGCCTTCGCCGACTGGTGCGTCGATGCCGACATGATGCGCATGGCCAGGCCGGATGCGCTGTTCATGCACTGCCTGCCGGCGCATCGCGGCGAAGAAGTGAGCGCCGAGGTGATCGACGGTCCGCAATCGGTGGTCTGGGACGAAGCCGAGAACCGCCTGCACGCGCAGAAGGCGCTGATCGAATACCTGATGCTCGGGCGGATGCCGGGCGCCGGGTGAGGGGCGTCCCGGCGCCTCGTTCGTTCAGGCGTCGGCGCCCCGTTCGGCCAGAACGCGATCGACGATGGCCTTCAACCCGATCCGCTCGATCGCACCGACGGCCACCTCGCAGCGCCCTTCCACGCACAGTCCCTGCACGCCTGCGTCTTCCCACGCTTCGACAACCGCCTGCCTGCAGGCATCGCGAACCGCCTCGGCCACTTCGAGTGCGGCCGCCTCCGGAACCGTCGATTTCATTGGAGTGCGTCTCCCCGGGACGTGAAAGCGTGCGCTTTGGACGAAGTGCTGCGCGAGCAGATGACGCAGAGGGTCATCCTTGTCGCCCCGCTGCCAGCCGTACGCCGCTTGCGCCGCCCAATCCAGACCGTCAGTAAACACCTTTCGTGCTGATCGTGGCCCGCCGAACGACCGCGGCAGTGGTCAAGACCTCGCCTGCGCCGCGTCCTATAATTGCAGGTTTTTCATTTCACACGGCGGCGCACAAATGAGCGAAGTGCGGAAGGTGGTCCTCGCGTATTCGGGTGGACTCGACACCTCGGTGATCCTGAAGTGGTTGCAGGACACTTATGGTTGCGAGGTGATCACCTTCACGGCCGACATCGGCCAGGGCGAGGAACTCGAGCCCGCACGCGAGAAGGCGCGTCGTGCCGGCGTGAAGAAGATCTACATCGAAGACCTGCGCGAGGAATTCGTGCGCGACTACGTCTTCCCGATGTTCCGCGCCAACACGGTCTACGAGGGCGAGTACCTGCTCGGCACGTCGATCGCGCGCCCGCTGATCGCGCGACGGCTGGTCGAGATCGCGCGTCGCGAAAACGCCGATGCGATCTCGCACGGCGCCACCGGCAAAGGCAACGACCAGGTCCGCTTCGAGCTCGGCGCGTACGCGCTGATGCCGAACGTGCGCATCATCGCGCCCTGGCGCGAATGGGATCTGCTGTCGCGCGACAAGCTGCTCGCCTACGCCGATGCGAACGGCATCGCGGTCGACTTCAAGAAGCGCAGCGGCGAGGCGCCGTTCTCGATGGACGCGAACCTGCTGCACATCTCGTACGAAGGCGGCGTGCTCGAGGATCCGTCGCGCGAGCCGCCGGCCCGGGGCATGTGGCGACTGACCGTGCCGCTGGAGAAGGCGCCCGGCAAGCCCGAGGACATCACGCTCGAGTTTCGCCACGGCGACCTCGTTGCGATCGATGCACGTCGGATGAAAGCGCACGAATTGCTCGCCGAACTGAACGAGCGCGCCGGCCGCCACGGCATCGGGCGCCTCGACCTGGTCGAGAACCGCTACGTCGGAATGAAATCGCGCGGCTGCTACGAAACGCCGGGCGGTACCGTGCTGCTGCGCGCGCACCGGGCGATCGAATCGCTGACGCTCGATCGCGAGGTCGCCCACCTGAAGGACGACCTGATGCCGCGCTACGCGAGTCTCATCTACAACGGGTACTGGTGGTCGCCCGAGCGCCAGGCACTGCAGGCGCTGATCGACCACACCCAGTGCACGGTCAACGGCAGCGTCACGCTGCGGCTGTACAAGGGCAACGCGATCGTCGTCGCGCGCAGTTCGCCCGATTCGCTGTTCGATGCGCGCATCTCCACCTTCGAGGACGACCAGGGCGCCTACGACCAGGCCGACGCCGGCGGCTTCATCAAGATCAATGCGCTGCGACTGCGCATCGCGGCAGACAAGGCCGCCGCCGGCAGCACCGCTTCGAAGAGCGCCCCGAAACCGTCGAAGGGCGCTGCGCGCGCTTCGGCCGCCGAGGCGCCGAAAGCTGCAGCGCGCAAGGCCGCACGCAACGCGGGCGGTCGAACGCGATGAGGCGATGTCGCTGCTGACGCTGCGCGATGTCGACCTCGCCTACGGGCACGTCGCGCTGTTGCGCGACGCCGAACTCTCGATCGAGGCCGGCGAGCGCATCGCACTGATCGGGCGCAACGGCAGCGGAAAGTCGTCGCTGCTGCGCGGCATCGCCGGGCTTCTCGCCTTCGACGACGGCGAAATCTCGCGCCAGGGCGGCCTGCGCGTGGCCTACGTCGCGCAGGAGCCGGAACTCGACGCCTCGCTCACGGTGTTCGAAGCGGTCGCCGAAGGCCTTGCCGGCCAGGCCCGCCTCGTGGCCGAATACGAGGCGCTCGCCGGCGCGATCGCGCGCGGCACGCACGCCGACCCGGCGTCGCTCGAACGGCTCGCCGCGCTGCAGGCACGCATCGACGCGGAAGACGCCTGGACGCTCGTGCATCGCATCGACGGCGTGCTCACGCGCCTTGCGCTCGACGGCGACCGGCAGGTGCGCACGCTGTCGGGCGGCGTGCGCAAGCGGGTCGCGCTGGCGCGCGCGCTGGTCGCCGAGCCCGACCTGCTGCTGCTCGACGAGCCGACCAACCACCTGGACATCGACTCGATCGGCTGGCTCGAGGAGTTGCTCGCCGCCTGGCGCGGCGCGCTCGTCGTCGTCACGCACGACCGTCGCTTTCTCGATCGCGTCGCCACGCGCGTCGTCGAACTCGATCGCGCACGGCTGCGCTCGTATCCGGGCAGCTTCGCCGATTACCAGCGGCGCAAGAGCGACGAACTGGCCGCCGAAGCGGTTGCCGACGCGAAATTCGACAAGCTGCTCGCACAGGAAGAGGCGTGGATCCGAAAGGGGGTCGAGGCGCGACGCACGCGCGACGAGGGACGCGTTCGCCGGCTCGAACAGCTGCGGCGCGAACGCGCGGCGCGTCGTGAGCGGCTCGGTCGCGCGCAACTCGCGGTCGACGCCGGCGATCGCTCGGGAAAGCGCGTCGTCGAGCTGGTCGACGTCTCGAAGGCCTGGGGCGAGCGCGTCGTCGTGCGCGACTTCTCGACGATCGTGCAACGCGGCGACCGCGTCGGACTGGTCGGGCCCAACGGCGCCGGCAAGACCACGCTGCTGCGGCTGATGCTCGGCGAGATCGCACCCGATTCCGGCACCGTGCGCACGGGCACGAACCTGCAGGTCGCGTACTTCGATCAGCTGCGTGCACAGCTCGACGACTCGGCAACGCTCGTCGAGACGATCAGCCCCGGCTCGGAGTGGATCGAGATCGGCGGCCGGCGCACGCACGCGATGAGCTACCTCGAACGCTTCCTGTTTGCCCCCGAGCGCGCCCGCTCGCCGGTCGGCTCGCTGTCGGGTGGCGAGCGCAACCGGCTGCTGCTCGCACGGCTGTTCGCTCGCCCGGCGAACCTGCTGGTGCTCGACGAGCCGACCAACGACCTCGACATCGAGACGCTCGAACTGCTCGAGGAACTGCTCGCCGATTATTCGGGCACCGTGCTCGTCGTCAGCCACGACCGCGCGTTCCTCGACAACGTCGTCACGCAGACGATCGTCCCGCTCGGCGACGGGCACTGGCGCGAGCAGGCGGGCGGGTACGCCGATTACGAAGCGGCGCGCCGACAGGAGGCGCAGACGACCGCCGACGCCCGCGGCGCCGCCGGCCAGGCGCGCGCGGCTGCATCGAACGCCGCGCCCGGCGGTGGCGCGCCGAGCGCCGCATCGCCGCGCAAGGCGGCCGAGGCGACGCCGGCCGCGCGCCCGGCCGCACGGCGCAAGCTCGGCCATGCCGAGCAACGCGAGCTCGACGCGCTGCCCGATCGCATCGCCGCGCTCGAGGCCGAGCAGAAGACGCTCGGCGAGCAACTCGCCGATCCGCGCAGCTGGCAGGATCCGGTGGCCGCACGCGCGATCCAAGAGCGCTTCGCGGCGATCGAGGTGGAACTGCTCGCTGCGCTCGAGCGCTGGGAAGCGCTCGAATCAGGACGCGGCTGAATCGCCGATCGCGCGCACGCCGCCCGGATCGGCGACGATCGTCTGCGACGGATCGCGCACGTCGCGCCGGGCACCGGCCAGCATCTCGGTGAACCATTGCACGAGCAGCGCGGTGTATTCGCGCTGGTGCGCTTCGCTCGACAGCGCATGATCGGCATCGCGCAGGCAGCGATAGGTCAGCGAGTGTGCCTGCGCACACGCAGCGCGATAGCTCGCGATCACCGGCTGCGGAACGATGTCGTCGCGACCCGACTCGACGAGCAGCACGTCGCCGCCGAAGCGCGCGCAGGCGCGCAGCGCGCGATTCTCCGCCGCCGGCACGAAACCGCGCCGGTAGGCGACGAGACCCTGCTCGCGATGCAACTGCAGTTTGGGCAGATCCCAGCCTGCATCTCGATACAGCGCCGGCGCACGCAGGCCGAGCCAGCGCACGGGACGCATCTCCGTCAGGATCGCCGCCAGGTAGCCGCCGTAGCTGCTGCCGACGACGCCGATCGCATCGCGATCGACCTGCGGATGCGCGGCGAGGATCTCGTAGCCGCCGAGCAGGTCTCGCAGGTTGCGCTCGCGAGAGACGGTCTGGCGTTGCGACGACGTGCGCGCGTGCCCGCTCAGGTCCAGCGTCAGGCACACGCAGCCGAGCGCGGCCACCTCGCGCGCGCGCCCGAGGTATTGCTGTTGCGTCGCGCCCCAGCCGTGCACGAACAGCACGCCCGGCAGCTCGCTTCCCGGAACGACGAGCGTGCCGTCGATCCGTTCGGAGCCGACGACGACGTCGACATGACGCTCACGCGTCTGCATCGCGGCACAGACGCGCGTACTTGACGATCGGCCCGAGCCGCTCGTCGACGCCGCGGAAATGCACGATCGCGTCGTCGGGCAATTCGGGATCGGCGCAGTGCACTTCGACCGTCTCGGCGCACGCGCACGCGCGCCCCGGGTCGTCGCACAGCGCATGCAGCGCGACGAGTTCGGCCGCGCTCGCTCCGCCGACGCGCCACGACTGCTCGAGCACGCCGACGCGCTCGACGCCGCGTGCGTCCGTTCCCTGCACGACGTCGTAGTTGCAGCGCGAGGCGAACATCTCCGGGAACGCCTCGAAGGCGGCCTCGTGATACGTGCGGGCGAACCCGATCGCGCGACGCAGCGACGCGCGGGCGCCGACGAACGGCTCGAGCGCATCGAAGCCGCCGAGCGCCATCGTGATCGAAGAGCCGCCGTAGACGTCGGCGCCGTGCCGGTCGCGAGTCGTCCGCTGGCTGCCGAAATAGCTTGCCTGCAACGAACCGATGCGCAGCTGCCCCACGCTCCAGGTGCGCGGCCGTCGCAGATCCGGCTCGACGACGGCGCCGCGGCGCGCGACCTCGGCGGCATCCAGCGATGCGAGCCGTTCGTCGAGTTCGCGCTCGTCGGCGACGGCGTACTGGCCGCGCCCGCCGACGCCGCCGGCGAGCTTGATGCGAACGCGGCCCGCGGGAAGCAGCGCGAGCGCGGCGCGACGCAGGTCGCGCATCGAGAACGCCGCGTAGCCCGGGAGGACGACGTCGGCGATGCGCGCCGCGAAGCGCTCGTCCCAGCCCGGCGGGCAAGGCGCGTCGGCGTCGAGCAGCGGATGCGAGATCACCTTCGTCGCGACGAAGGGAAACGGCACGACACCGCCGAACAGGTCGTCGTCGCTCTCGATGCCCCAACGACGCGCGACGTCGACACCGACGATCGTGTCGTTCGGCACGACGTAGCCGAGCGGCGTCTCGGCGCCCGGACGCGTGGCGTCGACGTAACGGTCGAAGCGCCCGCCGATCAGCCGCGCGAGATCGCGTGCGACGCTGATCTGCGAGACCAATTCGTGTTCCGGGGCGTCGCCCCTGCAGCAAAGGAACGAGACCCGCGCGTGCCGCGTGAGCGGCGCACGGACGCCAGGCGCTGCGGACAGCACGATCTGCGAGCTCCGTCATCAGGTGCCCCGCGCAGTGCGAACGACGTGCCCGAGACGAAAGAAGGCGGCGGCGACGCGCTCGTCGGGCGCAAGTAGAATGCGGCGCGAATACCGAAGGATGCGAGGTGAGCCGATGCCCTCTTTCGACGTCGTTTCCGAGGCCGATGCGGTGGAAGTGCGCAACGCGATCGACCAGGCCAACAAGGAAATCTCCACGCGCTTCGACTTCAAGGGGTCGGATGCGCGCATTGAGCAGAAGGAGCGCGAACTGACCGCCTTCGCCGACGACGACTTCAAGCTCGGACAGGTGCGCGACGTCCTGCTCGGCAAGCTGGCGAAGCGCAATGTCGACGTGCGCTTCCTCGACTACGGCGCCGTGCAGAAGATCAGCGGCGACAAGGTCAAGCAGCCGATCACCGTGCGCCACGGCGTCTCGAGCGAGCACGCGAAGAAGATCGTGCGCCTGGTCAAGGACAGCAAGCTGAAGGTGCAGGCGAGCATCCAGGGCGACTCGGTGCGGGTGAGCGGCGCCAAGCGCGACGACCTGCAGTCGGCGATCGCGCTGCTGAAGAAGGAGATCGCCGACGTGCCGCTGGCGTTCACGAACTTCCGCGACTGACGCTCCTCACGGATTCCTCACGACTCGGGAACGCCCGCCTCACGACGGGAACGGCATCTTTGCCGTCATGTCGGAACCACTCGTCGCCTGCGCCGCTCCCCGGCGCGGCGAACGCGCCGAACGCAGCCTCGGGCCGCTGGCGGCATGGCTCGCGCTGGCGTTCGCGTGGTTCGCGCCGCTCGGCCACCGCGCGCTCGTCAACCCGGACGAGGGGCGCTACGCGAGCATCGCGCTGGAGATGCTGCGCGACGGCGACTGGATCACGCCGCACCTGAACGGCTTCCTCTACTTCGAGAAGCCGCCGCTCGGGTACTGGATGTCGGCCGCGGCGATGCGCGTGCTGGGCGTCGGCGAATTCGCCGCGCGCCTGTGGCCGGCCGCCAGCGGGTTCGCCACCCTGGTCGTCGTCGGCGTCGCTTCGCGCGTGCTGTGGGGCCGCCGCGCGGGCGCCTTCGCCGCGGCGGTCGCCGCCGGCAGCGCGTGGATCGTCGCCAACGCCCATTTCCTCAGCCTCGACATGGGGTTGACGTTCTTCCTGACGCTCGCGCTGTGCGCGTTGCTGCTCGCGCAGCGCGACGAGGCGTCGCCACGCGAACGCCGCGCCGCGATGTACGTCGCGTGGGCGGCGATGGCCGGCGCGACGCTCACGAAAGGCCTGGTCGGCGTCGTGCTCCCGGCGGCCGCCCTGCTGCTGTACGTCGGATGGATGCGCGATGCGCGCGTGCTGCGCCGGCTGCACGCGACGGCGGGCCTGGCGATCTACCTCGCGATCGCCGCGCCCTGGTTCGTCGTGGTCGGGCTGCGCAATCCCGGCTTCGCGCAGTTCTTCTTCGTGCACGAGCACCTGCAGCGATTTCTCACCCCGCAGGCGCATCGCCCGGGCCCGGCCTGGTATTTCGTCCCGATCCTGCTCGTGGGATTCCTGCCGTGGACGACGATGCTGCCTGCGCTGGTGCGTCGCGGCCTTCGGCTCGACGCCGCCCGCGCGTTCCAGCCGCATCGCTTCGCGCTCGTCTACGCGGCGTTCGTCCTCGTCTTCTTCAGCGCGTCGCACTCGAAGTTGCCCTCGTACATCCTGCCGATGTTTCCCGCGCTCGCACTGCTGGCCGGCGCGTGGCTCGGGCAGGCCGACGCGCGCCGGCTGCGCGTGCACCTCGTCGCGCCGGCCGCCGCGGGCATCGCACTGGTGGTCGTCGCCTTCTTCGCCGCACGCTTCGCCACCCACGACACGCCGCCCGAGGTTCTCGAGGCGATGGCGCCGGGCTTCGCCGCCGCGGGCCTCCTCGTCGTCGCGGCGGCGGCGCTCGCCGCCGGCGCCTTCACCCGGCAGCGCGCGCTCGCCGGCGTCGTCGTGCTCGCCGCCGGCTCGGTGCTCGCCGTGCTCGCCGCGCTCGACGGGCACGACGAGCACGCGTCCATCAAAAGCAGCCGCGAAGTCGCCGTGATGCTGGCGCCGCAGCTGTCGCCGTCGACACCGGTGTTCTCGGTGGCGATGTACGATCAGACGTTGCCGTTCTACCTGCGACGCAACGTGACGCTCGTTGCGTGGACCGACGAGTTCGCCTTCGGCGAACGGGCCGATCCGCAGCGCTGGATTCCGCAGCTCGCCGAATTCGCGCAACGCTGGCGCGCGCTCGACGAGGGCGCCGCGATGATGCGCATCGAAACCTGGTCGTCGCTCGCCGCCGACGGCCTGCCGATGCACGTGGTGCATCGCGACGCACGCAGGGTCGTCGTGCTGCGCCAGCCCCGGCAACGGAGCGCACAGTGACCGACGTCCTGCCCTTCGCCCGCCCGCTGATCGGCGACGACGAATGCGCCGCCGTCGATGCCGTGCTGCGCTCGGGGTGGCTCGCCACCGGCGCGCGCTGCCGCGAGTTCGAGCAAGCGCTGTCGTCGTACTTCGGCGGGCGCCCGACACGCGTCGTCACCTCGGGCACCGCGGCGCTCGAGCTCGCGCTGCGCCTGGCCGGCATCGGCGCCGGCGACGAGGTGATCACCTGTCCGCTGAGCTGGGTGGCGACCGCGAACGTCGTGCTCGCGGTCGGTGCAACGCCGGTGTTCGTCGACGCCGACGCGAGTACGCGCAACATCGACCTCGGTCGGATCGAGGCGGCGATCGGCCCGCGCACGCGGCTGCTGCTGCCGGTCGATCTCGCCGGCCTTCCGGTCGACCGCGACCGACTCGCCGCGATCGCCGCGCATCACCGGCTGCGCGTGCTCGAGGACGCGGCGCAGTCGATCGGGGCGAGCTGGCGCGGCGCGCGCATCGGCAGTTTCGGCGACCTCGTCTCGTTCAGCTTCCATGCGAACAAGAACATGACCACCGGCGAAGGCGGCTGCCTGGTGATGAACGACGTCGACGAGGCGCACCGCTTCGAGAAGCTGCGCCTGCAGGGCGTCACGCGCCGGGCCGACGGGTCGATGGAGGTCGACGTGCTCGGCGGCAAGGCGAACCTGACCGACATCGCCGCCGCGCTCGGCCTGGTGCAGCTGCGCCGGCTCGACGCCTTCAACGCGCGCCGGCGCGCCCTCGCGCGCCTGTACTTCGAGCATTTCGACCGCTCGCTCGGCTTCGACCTGCCGCCGGCCGATTTCGAGCAGTCCAACTGGCACATGTTCCAGCCGCTGCTGCCGCTCGATCGCCTGCGCATCGGCCGCGGCGAGTTCATCGACGCGATGCGCGGCGAGGGCATCGCGGTCGGCGTGCACTACCCGGCAATGCACCTGTTCGCGCTGTACCGGGCGCGCGGATTCCGCGAAGGCCAGTTCCCGGTGGCCGAGGACATCGGCCGTCGCACGGTGACGCTGCCGCTGCACGCGGGAATGCGCGACGAGGACGTCGTTCGCGTCTGCGACGCGGTGCGACGCGTCACGACGGCAGCGCTGCGATGAACGCCCGACCGAGCCGGTCGAGCCCGTCGAGCCCGGCGGCCCCGGTGGCCGCGCCGACCCCAGCCTCGCCGGCCGCGACGCCGGACAACGTGCCTGCCCCGCGCCTGTCCGTCGTCATCCCGGTCTACGACGAGCAGGCGGTGCTCGAGGCGCTGTTCGCGCGGCTGTATCCGGCGCTCGACGCGCTGGCGATTTCCTACGAGATCGTCTTCGTCGACGACGGCAGCCGCGACCGCTCCGCGCAGCTGCTCGCCGAGCAGTTCCGCCGCCGCCCCGATGTCACGCGCGTGGTGCTCTTCGCGTCGAACTTCGGCCAGCACCGGGCGATTCTCGCCGGCTTCGAGTACGCGCGCGGCGAGCGGATCGTCACGCTCGACGCCGACCTGCAGAACCCGCCCGAGGAGATCGGCCGGCTGCTCGCGCAGATGGACGCCGGGCACGACTACGTCGGCACGATCCGGCGCCTGCGCGAAGACCGCTGGTGGCGCCGCTGGGCGTCGCGCGCGATCAATCGGCTGCGCGAGCGCACGACCCGCATCCGGATGACCGACCAGGGCTGCATGATGCGCGCCTACAGCCGCGAGATCGTCGACGCGATCAACCGCTGCGAGGAGCTGTACACCTTCGTTCCGGCGCTGGCCTGGCAGTTCGCGCGCGACCCCGTCGAGATCGACGTCGGGCACGAGGAGCGCTTCGCCGGGCAATCGAAGTACTCGGCCTACCGCCTGATGCGGCTGAACTTCGACCTGATGACGGCGTTCTCGATCGTCCCGCTGCAGATGTTCTCGATCGCCGGCATGCTGCTGTCGGCGCTCTCGGCGCTGCTCGTCGTCGTGCTGGCTGCCCGCCGGCTCTTCCTCGGACCCGAGGAAGGCGGTCTGTTCACGCTGTTCGCGATCGAGTTCCTGCTGATGGGCATCGCGCTGTTCGGCATCGGGCTGCTCGGCGAATACGTCGGACGCATCTACCAGGAAGTGCGCCGGCGCCCGCGCTACCTCGTCTCGGCGGTGCTGCAGGATCTCGAAGCGGCGGCAGCGCGGCAGGCGCGATGACGCGAGCGGTCGTCTTCGCGTATCACCAGATCGGCGTGCGCTGCCTGCGCACGCTGCTGGCGGGCGGCGTCGACGTCGGGCTCGTCGTCACGCACGACGACGCACCGGGCGAGACCGTCTGGTTCGACAGCGTTCGCGCGACCGCCGAGGCGCGGGGCATCGCGGTGATCGCGCCCGACGATCCGAACACCGACGCGGTGCTCGCGCGCGTTCGCGACGCACGCCCCGACTTCCTCTTCTCGTTCTACTACCGGCGCCTGCTCGGCGAGCACCTGCTCGCCGTCGCTCCCCGCGGCGGCTGGAACCTGCACGGCTCGCTGCTGCCGAAGTACCGCGGACGCGTTCCGCTGAACTGGGCGATCCTGCATGGCGAGACCGAAACCGGCGCGACGCTGCACGCGATGACGTCGCGCGCCGACGCCGGCCCGATCGTCGACCAGCAGGCGGTGCCGATCCTGCCCGACGACGACGCGCGCGAGGTGTTCGCGAAGATCTGCGTCGCCGCCGAGATCGTGCTGTGGCGCAGCCTGCCGTCGCTGCTCGACGGCAGCGCCGTGCTTCGCGAGCAGGATGCGGCGGCGGCCACGCGCTTCGGCGCGCGCCGCGCCGAAGACGGCCGCATCGACCCCGCGCTGCCGGCGCGCGCGCTGCACGACCTGGTACGCGCCGTCACGAAGCCCTTTCCCGGCGCCTTCGTCGACCTGCCGCAGGGCCGGCTCTACGTCTGGCGCACCGCGCCGGCGCAGGAGGTGCACGTGCCTGCGGCCGCGCCTGTTTTCCGCGAGCCTGCGCCAGCGCAGGCCGACGAACCTTCGCCAGCGCAGGATGCCCGCACGCCCGCGCCCGCCGAGATGCGCGTCGTCGCCGGCGAGCTGTCGCTGTTCGGCGCCGACGGCCGCCGGCTGCGCGTGCTCGACGCGCAACTGGGCGACGCGGCGCTGGACGCCGTTCGATTTCGCGCGGTGTTCGGCGAGCGTCTCGCGCTGCCGCCACTGCCTGGCCACGACGACCCGACCGGAGCGTCCTCACGATGAAACGCGTGCTCATACTCGGTATCGACGGATTCATCGGGCACCACCTGACGCACGCGATCCTGTCGCAGACCGACTGGGAGGTGCACGGCATCGACATGCACGACGATCGCATCGCCGAGTGGATCGGCCATCCGCGGCTGCGCTTCTTCGAAGGCGACATCACGATCAACCGCGAGTGGATCGAGTACCACGTGAAGAAGTGCGACGTCGTGCTGCCGCTGGTGGCGATCGCCACGCCCGCCACCTACGTTCGCGAGCCGCTGCGCGTCTTCGAGCTCGACTTCGAGGCGAACCTTCCGGTCGTTCGCCACTGCCTGCACTACGGCAAGCACCTGGTGTTTCCGTCGACCTCCGAGGTCTACGGCATGTGCCGCGACGAACGCTTCGACCCCGAGACCTCCGAGCTCGTCTACGGCCCGATCGGCAAGCAGCGCTGGATCTACGCGTGCTCGAAGCAGCTGATGGACCGCGTGATCCACGCCTACGGCCTCGAGCGCGGGCTGCGCTACACGCTGTTCCGGCCGTTCAACTGGATCGGCGGCGGGCTGGACAGCATCGACACGCCGAAGGAAGGATCGAGCCGCGTCGTCACGCAGTTCTTCGGCCACATCGTTCGCGGCGAGCCGATCCGGCTCGTCGACGGAGGCCTGCAGCGGCGCTCCTTCACCTTCGTCGACGACGGCATCGCGGCGCTGATGAAGATCATCGAGAACCGCGACGATCGCGCCTGCGGCCGCATCTACAACGTCGGCAACCCGGCGAACCACCATTCGGTGCGCGAGCTCGCGCAGATGATGATCGAGATCGCCGCCGACTATCCGGAATACCGCGACAACGCCGCTCGCGTCACGCTCGTGGACACGAGCGCGCAGGACTACTACGGCAACGGCTACCAGGACGTGCGCGATCGCGTGCCCGCCATCGAGAACACGCGCACCGAGCTCGACTGGGAGCCTCGCGTCGGAATGCGCGAAGCGCTGGTACGCATCTTCGAGCACTATCGCAGCCGCATGTCGACGGCCCGATCGCTGAACGAAGCCGTGCCATGCGACGCCTCGCACTGAAGGTCGACGTCGACACCTGGCGCGGAACGCGCGACGGCGTGCCGCGGCTGCTCGACGTGCTCGAGCGGCACGATGCGCGTGCGAGCTTCCTGTTCAGCCTGGGTCCCGACCACACCGGTCGCGCGATCCGACGCGCAGTGCGGCCGGGCTTCCTCGGCAAGGTGTCGCGCACCTCGGTCGTCGAGCACTACGGGATCCGAACGCTGCTGTACGGAACGCTGCTCCCCGGCCCCGACATCGGTCTGCGCGAGGCAGCGCTGATGCGTCGCGTACGCGACCGCGGCTTCGAGGTCGGCGTGCACTGCTGGGACCACGTGCTGTGGCAGGATCGGGTCGCCGCGCGCGACGCGGCGTGGACGCGCGCGCAGATGCAGCGCGCGGTCGATCGATTCGCCGAGATCTTCGACGCCAGGCCGCGCGTGCACGGCGCTGCGGGCTGGCAGATGAACGACGCCGCCTGGTCGCTCGAGCGCGAGCTCGGCTTCGAATACGCGTCGGATACGCGCGGCACGCACCCGTTTCGGCCGGTGGACGCCGCCGGTCGCGAGATCGGCGTCGTGCAGCTGCCGACGACGCTGCCCACGCTCGACGAGCTCGTC
>JACDJA010000236.1_pt1 | contig 71646 bp, 69 predicted proteins | sample 7449241 | NCBI WGS metagenome assembly JACDJA01 (sample SAMN14253289, study PRJNA609438) | sludge metagenome | isolation source: initial anaerobic sludge | collected 2018-12-20 | reverse complement strand
TTGCAATCAAAAATTCATTAAATGTATCAAAAAATGCTTTTGTTTTTTGATTTTCTGAAATACATTTAAATGACTTTTCTTTACTAAAAATATTTTTGATTATTTGATTAATAAATTGATTGAACTCCCTAGATGTTGTTTCAAAATGAGTATTTGATACTTGACTTATATGTTTAGACACTTTTGTATAAAGAGGTACAAAAAATGCAGAAATCACAAACAAAATCAATGTTATTATCAAATTCAAATATAAGAGAACTCCTAACATTAAAAGCATGATAAAAATATTCTTTATTAAAGGGATTAATACTTCTATGGACTTGCCAATCAAAACAGATGTAGTATTTGTTTTTTGCCTTATATAACTTTCCTCATCACTTGTAAAAAGCTGTTCAGTATTTACTTTTTTATCAATCAAAAAGAGAAAATGATTTAAAAACAATATATGAACTTTCTCACCTAGAAATCTTGTTTTCTTTGCAAGAATAAATTCGCATAAATAATAAATACCCAATAAAAGCAAAAAAAGAAATGTCACATAATAGTAGTTAACACTCTCAATTCCTAAGTGATTCAAGTGTTCTATTATTTTATCTTTATCAATAACTAATAAAATAATAAAATAATAAAAAATCATCTCTATAATTACAAAAATTGTAGTTAACAATTCAATAAATAAAATTTGCAATAAGTTTTTTCTTTCATATTGAAATGTTTTTTTTAAAATAAATGAAAAAATCTTTGTCAAATTATTAGATACCAAGTTCATTAGATTACTAATCCTAAATCACTTTTTCCTACTTCTAAATATTTGCCTGTTGTAGGAAAAACTATACTCTTATCTTTTTGTTCTCCAAAAAACTCAATTATTTGTCCTTTTTTAAACTTTTGATTACAGACAAAATACATATTATCAATAATTTCACATTTTTTTATTTTATTGTCAACTTTATAAAATATATTGTCTAAAGTTTTTGTAAAAATTTTACCACCAATAATACAATATTCACTTGGGTTATCTGAATCCATTAATAATTTAAAAGACTTTAAAATATAACTGTCATCTCTTTGACCATTAATATTAATATCAATACTTATGATATTTGCTGTTAAAGCTCTTTGATTATCAATAACTCCATTTCTAACTAAGTTATAAAATGGAATATACACCTTATCTTTAATAAAAAAGCTTTTATCAATTACCAACTTTCCTTTATCTGTATTAATAATAACTTGTATATTTTCACAATTAACTAAGTTTTCAATTTCAATCTCAAAAAATTGATAATTTTTGAGTGTAATATCCTTCAATTGAATATTAATATTTGCACTGTTATCTAAAAGCTTAACCTCATTAATATTGCTCAATTTACAATTAATAAGATTTAATTTATATTGTTCTTCAAGTGGTATATTTTTACTAATTATAGATTTGTAAGTATTAACATCAATAATTGTTACACTTTGTTGCTGTGTTTCATCTTTTGGATTAATTATAAAACTTCTGATTTCTTCATTATCAACACATATTCGTAAACTTTCTGGATTTTGTACATAAAATGTTAAATACCTTAGTTCTCTATATTGAAACTTTTTTTGTGGTAACTGTTTTTTTATAACTGGATCATACCAACTTTGTATGTAAAGTATATTTTCATTTTTATCATATTGTAAATAATTTTTAATAGTTTGATAAATCTGAGAGTATCGTAACATAATACTTACAGGTGCGATAAATATATCGTTATGTGCTTTACCATAAAAACTATCTGATAAAACTTTTAAATAATGTTTCGTTTCCTCATTAAAAAAATTTTCAACTCCATAGTCTTTTTGCGTGCTTGAAAAATTTGATTTTACAGCAGCATGTGTATAAATAATTCCACCATCACCGTTTCTATTTAAATTATCCAGTAAACTTTTTATCTGGTAGCCTAAAAAATCTGATAGAGAAGGATTAATCTCATGTGGCTTAAGTCTTTTATTTAATCTTTCATATATTTCATCCTCATTTAAGATAGAAAAATATCTGTAAAAATCATAAATTACATCACAATCTGAAGTATTATTCATGAATACTAATTCATTGATTTTTTTTAATGTCAATATAGATGTATTAGAAAAAGTATTTATGAAATCAACACCAAAATCATTAACGATATCTAAGCTGTAATGAGGATTTTCTTTACAATCGGCTAGACATCTTTTATCACTTGATTTTTCATTTGGCATATGTCCAACACCAAAAAGCAATCCTATTCCATGCGAACTAAAAGAGGTTGCTTGTAGACCAAATAGTTTAAAAATTTCTGCTTGTTGAATAATATCTGCTCTAGTATCACTAAGTAAACATAAATTTTCAACTTTAGCTGTACTATTAACTCCATAAAGTTTAAAATTAAATGTTAAATCATGATAATTTATATTTTCTGTTGATATTTGTTTTACAACTTTAAATAAATCTATTACAAATCCATTTTTTTTAAAAAAATTATACTGCATACAATCATTAGTATTTATAGTGCATAAAATAGAACCACTGTGAATGATATCAATTGTTAAGTAACTAGATGTTATTGGCATTTCAAGTTCAAAATACAAATACTTAGGCTCTTCTATGTACTGCCACTGTTCAGGGGCAATAAAGTCAACTTTTTTCTTTTGATTTTCTTTAAGTTCAAAAGAATCAGCTATTTTAATCAGCATTCTCTGAATCCAGCCATGTATTACATCGTACCAACCATCATAAAAATTTTGTATCCAATCAAAATTATTTTTAATAAATCTAGAATTATCAAATGTTTCTTGAGCTAAACCTTTTTTATAAAACCAATTTACAAAATATGAATCTGCTATAGGCAAGTTATATTCGTATCTAAAAATTCTTCCCAAGTTATTAAATTTATCTATATTAGGACCATCACAATCACTTGCAATGCTACAGTAATTTTTAAAAGGAAAAGGAAGATATCGCAAACTTATTGTATCTTTGTTAACTAATTTTTCTGTATTAGTATTCAAGTAAACTTTTTTTTCAATTTCGTTATAAAGTTTCATGATTTTGTTCCATTTAGCACATATTTAATTCTTTGAATAAAACTTAATTGATTCAAATCATTACCATTTTTAGATTGCATATCCTTTAAACAAATCAACTGGTTCATCAATAAGTCATACACTTCATTTGCAGACACCTTATCTCTTTCAAAACCAAAATATTCATGAATAGAACCAACTAAAAAATCATATGCCACAATATCTTCTCTTGAAAAAGTTTGCTGCCATGATGTGTCATAAACAGGTACTTCATTGTCATTACTCAAATCTTTTAAAGCTTTTTGATAAAAATCACTTCGTTTATGTTCAAAACCTTCTAACCCTTGAAGCTTTTGTAATAAATCTATCATTCCTGTGTTACCAGCTACTAAGTGATGGTCATATTCCCAATACTTACGGCAATTTATTGAGTAATCAATACCAATAAAACTAGACAATCTTTTAATTGTTTCTCCAAAATCAAAGATTAAACTTTCATATTTTAGTAAAAAATGCTCATTAGAAACTTGTTTATCTAGTCTTCTAATTGCAGGAATATACCAATCTCTTGCAGCTTCAAAAACATTTTTATGCCTTTCTGGGTGATGTCTCATAGCACTATGTATATTAGCACGTCCATCTCTAATCACTTTAATAAACTTTATGTCTATTTTATCGCTTGACATTTCACTTTCGATAAAATTTTTACTTGGATTATTCAATACAATAACTTTTTTACCTGAAAATGTAGCTAGTTGTTCGAAAAAGTTTTTATTTATATCATACTCTTTTATAAAATTTGGCCAAAATTCACATTTCTTATTATGAACTAAGCAAGCATTTGCAATGTCATTTTCATTTTTTTCCTTACAAATATTCCATATCCTATCAGGTGGTCCAATAGTTATTGCATCTTCATGAGAACCTAACACAGTATTTATCCATGTTGTACCACTATAACTTAATGACCTTATGTTCACAACTGTTATCATTCTTATATTCCTTTTTTAATTAATTATTAGCGTGCAAACACCAAAAAACTCTTTTATGATTTTAAACATTAATTTCTTTACATTTATATATTTACTTGTTTATCCATAGATATTACTCCACTCTTCGAAGTTGAGTAAACTCCAGATAAATAGCCTTCTGTTTTGTTCACCACTTAGGTGTTCTTTTATTAGCTTTTGAGTAGCTTCTTTGTCCATATATTTATATATATTAGTATTGTCATTTAAAAGCTTTGATTTGACAAACTCTATACTCTCACCTCTAAACCAGCTATTATCAGGAGAACTAAAACCTTGTTTTACAGCTTTATGAATATCTTCTGGAATATATTTACTCATAGCTTTTCGAAGTATTACTTTACCATCATTTGTTTTTTGCATTTTACCTATTTCATTTTCATCCATTTTTATAACTTTATTTAAATTTGCTAATTTAAACTTAACTGGTATTTTTTGAGCGAAATCTACTAAATCATTATCTAAAAAAGGAACTCTTGTCTCTAAACTATGTGCCATAGAAAGTTTATCATCTACTACAAGTAAACCGTGTAAAAATGTCTTTGCTTCAAAGTATAAAGAGTGGTTTATATATTCTTCAGGTGTACATAAAGTTTTTGATGATTTTAAAAAGACATTTTTAAAAATATCTCTAGTCCATACATCTTTTATCTCATCTTGTATTGGATAAAATATATTTCTCAACTCCTTATTTGGAACAAGTCTTTTCCAAAATCCATAATAAGTATCTATATAATCATCAAAATTACTACAATTTACAGCTTTATAGTATCTCCAAGGATAACCAGCAAAAAGCTCATCTCCTCCTGCTCCACTAAGAACTACTTTTACAAACTTACTAGCAAGTTTTGAAGCATAATAGTTTGGATAACTCTGTCCTACTCTTGGTTCTTCTAAATGATATGCAAAATTATTCATACATCTTTCCATATCACCAGATTTTAAAACCATTTCATAATGCTCTGTTTTAAACATATATGACATATATTCAGACTTTGCTCTTTCATCAAAGCTAAGCTCCATACCACTAGCACTAGATAAATCAAAACCTATAGTAAAAGTTTTTAAAAAATCATTTGATTTTTGAAAGTGATTTGAAGCTATAGCAGTTATTGAACCACTATCCATTCCACCACTTAAATAACTTCCAACTGGTACATCAGATATTAATTGTCTTTGTACAGCTTGTGTAAAAAGTCTATCAAGTTCTTCAATATATTCTCTTTCATCTTTTATAGTTTCTGGTTCACTAAAATCAAAATCCCAATATTGTTTTTTTTCTATTTCTTTACTTAATAAATCAATTTCAAAATAGTGTCCAGCTTCAAGTATTTGAATATCTTTATGTAGTGTTTTATTTGTAAATATATTCTGAAATGTAAAATATTCCAGTAAAGCTTCTTTATCAACTTCACTTTTATACTCTTTATACTCCAAAATAGATTTTATTTCACTAGCATATATAAATGTTTTATCTTGTGTAATATGATAATAAACTGGCTTTATACCATATCTATCTCGACATAAATAAAATTTCTTATTAAAGTTATCATAAAGAGAAAAAGCAAACATACCATTAAATCTTTTGATACACTCTACTCCCCATTCTATATATGAATATATTATTACTTCTGTATCTGTTTGACTTTTAAATCTATGTCCAAGTTTTTCTAACTCTATTCTTAACTCTTTGAAGTTATATATTTCACCATTATAAGCTATCCAAATATTTTTAGATAAATCACTCATTGGTTGATGTCCTGCATAACTTACATCCAAAATCGACAATCTTCTATGCCCCATATAAAGGTCATAATCATGAGAATGTAACTCTCTTTGAGCTGAATTTGATTCAATAGTAGGAAGCATATCTTCTATATTTTTAAATTTTTCATCTGTTAAATTTTGATAAAAAGATATTTTTTTATTGTGTCTAGCACCAGTATGAAAACATAGATACCCCGCATCATCTGGTCCTCTATGGGCAATTTTATCTGCCATAGGTTTTATAAAATCTACATTTATAGATGGCCTATTTAAAGATAAAGCTCCTACTATTCCACACATATTAACCTCTAATTCCTTTTTCTTCTCTCCATGCGATCAACTTTTTAAGTCCATCTTCTAAAGAATATTTATATTTAAATCCTAGCTCTTTTTCTGCTTTTTCTCTTGAGCCTATTCTGTTTTGCACCAACTGTCTTGCATCATCTACACTATATGGAACATAACTTATTTTTAAATCAGAGTTTTTCAGTTTTAGCATAGTGTTGCATAGTTGTTTTATGCTTGTTTGTATCTCTGTGCCTACATTATAGTATCCAAGTTTTACATCTGATTTTGCAGCTGCAATATTACATCTTGCAATATCTTCAACATATATAAAATCATAAGCTTGACTTCCATCTCCATTTACGCTTGGTGCTTCATTTCTATCTATTTTATTTAAAACAATTGGAACTACTCCGCTATAAACTGCATGTTGGTCTTGTCCTGGGCCATAAACATTCATATATCTAAGTCCAACTATTTCTAAACCATATCTATCATTGTAAGCTGTACACATAGCTTCACCAGCTATTTTTGTAGCACCGTAGAAATTTTTGTTATTAAAAGGGTGATCTTCTGTCATCGGAACTTGTACGGCGTCCCCATAAACTGAAGCAGATGAACTATAAACAAGTTTTTTAACTTTATGTTTAACACAAGCCTCAAGTACATTAAAAGTACCTGCAATATTTACATCAAATGCTGTTCTAGGAAAATCTTTACAATGCAAAAGCCACATAGCAGCAAGATGAAATACATAATCTACACCTTCCATAGCTTTATCCAAAACATCAATTTCTCTCACATCGCCACCATAAGGAAAAATAGAACATCTTGGATCTTTTAGACTATCTTCTATATTTTCCATTTTTCCACGAGTAAAATTATCGTAAATAATCACCTCTTTTACTGGTTCTTTTAATAGTTCACTTACAACAAAACCACCTATAAACCCAGCAGCACCTATAACTAAAACTCTAGCATTTTCCAATTTATTTGACATTATTATCTTCCTTTTTATTTTGATTTATTTCACTCACTACATATTTTGCAAATGCAAAACTACAAGTAAATGCAGGACTAACTGCATTTAATATATGTGTTGAGTTTTTACCATGCTCAATTACGAAATCTTGAACCAACTCATTTGTTTTTTTATTTAAAAGTTGAGATCTAATTCCAGCAGGAATTGGTTTAAAATCATTTCCAATATTTTTTACCATATCTTTCGCTTTTTGTATAAAAACTTTTGAACTATAATTTTTCATCTCTTCAATAGCAAGTTTTCTAAAGTTAAAACTATTTTGAATAAACAACTTAGTTTCGAAGTATATTATTTCAATCATTTCTTTAAAATTAAAGTTACTAAAACCTTTATAGTTTTCTCTCCAAAAAGCTGGTATTGCTGTTGGTCCTATTTTTATACTTCCATCACTTGTAATAGTATAGTGAACACCCAAAAAAGGGTTTGCTAAATTTGGTACTGGATATATATTTGTCTTAATATCAGTTTTATTTGTCATATATTTAAGATATATACCTTTAAAAGGAAGCATTGTGTAATTTTTTGCTAAACCAAATTTTTGTGCTATTTTATCGGCATAAGCTCCAGCACTATTTATAAGATATTTATACTCTAGTTTACAATCTTCAAATGCAGCATTAAAGAAAAAATCAATATTTTTTTCTTTTAAAATGTCCCTTAATTTATAGCAAACCTCTTTTGGATCTACACTTGCTGTACTTGATGAAAAAAGAGCTTTTTTATATGTTTTAATATTTTCATCAATTTTAGAAACTTCTTCTTCTGTTATGATTTGTGTTTTAACTCCATTTATTTCTGCTCTTTTTTGAAGCTCATAAATACCTTCTAACTCTTTTTCATCTTTTGCCACAACTATTTTTTCTGTTGGCACAACATCTATACTATTTTCTTTGCAAAATTGTTTCATTAAACGGTTTCCATCTACTGTAAACTTTGCTTTTAAACTATTTACTGTGTAATAAAACCCAGCATGCAAAACTCCGCTATTTCTTCCACTTGCGTGTTTTGCAACATCATCCTCTTTATCTATAATGGCTATTTTAGATGAACTATCTTTAGTTGTGAGTTCATATGCTATAGTCATACCTATAATACCAGATCCAACTATTAAATAATCATATTTTTTCATAATTCTCTACCTCACCACAAACCAAGGATTTAATAAATCCTTTTTATTGTAAACCATAGGATTATTGTTTTCATATTGATATGTCATTTTCCCAGCACATCTTATAATCGCATCTGCAGCTGCTGTATCCCACTCCATAGTAGGAGCTAGTCGTGGATAAATATCTGCAATTCCTTCTGCTACCATACAAAGTTTCAAAGATGAGCCTTTGGAGACTTGTTCTATGTTTTTACTATCAAGGCTATCTATAAACTCTTGAGTTTCTAGAGATAAGTGAGATTTACTAGCAACTACAAAAAGCTTCTCTTTTGGATTTTGGTTTGTTTTTAGTGGAAGTTTTTGACTATTTTTATATGAGTTAGCTCCATCTGCCCAGTAAAGCTCATCTAAAGCAGGAGCATAAACCACACCTAAAACTGGAGTATTTTTTTCTACTAGTGCAATATTTATAGTAAATTCACCATTTTTTTTGATAAACTCTTTTGTGCCATCTATGGGATCTACACAAAAGTAATACTCCCAATTTTTTCTTATATCATAAGGCACTTCTTTATTTTCTTCACTCATTATTGGGATATCTGGATATAGTTTTTGTAAATTTGTACAGATAATCTCATTTGATTTTAAATCAGCTTCTGTTAGAGGGGATTTATCATCTTTATACTCTATGCTAAAATCTTTATTGTAGATCTGCATAATAACTTCACCAGCTTTTAAAGCTATATCTTTCAACTCTTCTATGTTTACTTTTTCTATCAAATCTTTTCCTATTAAAAGTTTAATTTTACCTTATATTGGATTAGGTTTTAATTATTTATGTACCCAAACTTTATAAGATGTGAAACGATCTTCTCTATACTCTCTTCTATGCTAAGCTCATCTGTTTTTATATCTATCTGCGGCTCTTCTGGTGCTTCATAGGGACTACTTATGCCCGTAAAGTTCTTTATGGCTCCATCTCTAGCTTTTTTATATAGACCTTTTGGGTCTCTCTGTTCACAAACTTCAAGTGGAGTATCTATAAAAATCTCTATAAACTCATCGTAACCTACAAGGCTTTTTGCTATCTGCCTATCGCTTTTAAATGGGCTTATAAAAGCAGTTAAAACTATAAGTCCACTATCTACAAATAGCTTTGCAACTTCGCCTATCCGCCTTATGTTTTCAACTCTATCCTCTTCACTAAAGCCTAGATCTTTGTTTAATCCATGCCTTACATTGTCTCCATCTAAAAGGTAGGTTTTAACTCCCATTTTATATAGTTCAAGCTCAAGTGCATTTGCTATGGTTGATTTACCACTTCCGCTAAGTCCTGTAAACCACAACACACAAGGCTTTTGACTTAAAAGAGTCGCTCTTTTCTCTTTAGTGATGGTTTGATTGTGCCAAACTATGTTTTTGTCTTTCACCATGTTCTCTCCTTTAAAACTCAAAAAAGATAGGGGTAGCCACTATAACCACGAGTGAGTAGACTATAGACAGAGGCAATCCTACTTTGATGAAATCTTTAGTTTTATAAGCTCCAAGCGATGTAACCATCAGGTTTGTTTGGTAGCCATAGGGGATCATAAAACTAGCACTTGCTCCAAATGCCACCGCAAAAGCAAAAGGATATATACTAGCATCTAAGCCTATGGCTGTTGAGTATGCTATGGGAAACACTATGGCAGCCGCTGCATTATTTGACATAAACTCTGTTAAGACCATGGTTACTAGATATACACCTATAAAGCTTCCATACACCCCATAAACTCCCAAAGTCGATGTGATAGCCATGGCGATATCATCTGCTATACCTGAGTTTGCTAAGACTTTTGAGATGGCTATAGATGAGCCGATTATCAAAAATATCTCAAATGGGAATCCTCTTTTGATATCTCCTAGGGTTAGTAGTTTTGAAAAAAGAAGAGCTATCAAGGCTATAGTGAGTGCTTTAAACAAAGAGATATACCCCAAAGCTGAAAACAAAATAGTAGACACAAACCCAAGAGTTACAAGGATGCTCTGTTTTGTGGTGTATTTTTGGTTTTTCTCTATATCTGAGACTACATAGAAGTTTTTGGCGATATTTTCTTTGTTTTTAAAGTCATCTCCAACTGCAAGGATTAGCCTATCTCCAACCTCTATGATCTCTTCACCTATCTTTAGTATAGACTCACTCCCTCTTTTAAAAGATACTATAGCAGCATCATATTTTGCTCTAAAGTTTGCCTCTTTTACTTTTTTTCCTACAAGAGATGAGTTTGGAGCGATAATGGTATCTACTAGTTTTAGTCTTTTTATATCGCTATTTTTTATATCATCAACAAAGATTAAACCATCAAATCTCTTTAGAACTTCAATTTGTTTTATATCTCCACTAAAGATGAGCTTATCACCCTCTTGCACGATTTGACTAGGGCTTACAGGTGAGATACTATTTTTATCTCTTACTATCTCTACCAAAAAAAGGTACTCAAGATTTCTTAGGTTATTGTCTTTTACGGATTTGCCTATTAGCTTACTGCCATTTGCTACTTTTAGCTCTAAAAGATGCTCTTCTATATCTTCACTATATGAAGCTTTGTTATCTGGTAGTAGGTTTTTAAATAGATATATGGTAAAAAATCCAAAAAAAGCTATAAAAAAACCAACATAGAAAAAGTCAAATATCTTTAGGCTCTCATAACCATTTGCTACTACAAAACTATTTACCAAAAGATTTGTTGCTGTTCCAACTAAGGTTAGAGTTCCTCCTAATATGGCAAAGTACGATAGTGGTATAAGAAGCTTTGATGGGGTGTGAAATCTATTGTTTTTTATAGCCCCCATCAGACTTGCAACAACTGCTGTGTTGTTTGCAAAAGCAGAAGTACTGATGACACTAAGACCTATTTTTAAAAATGTCTTGTTGTAGCTTTTTGAGATTATAAATTTGGAAAAATAATCTAGCAGAAGTGTTCTCTCCAAGCTCATAGTCACTAAAAGTAGTAATACAAGTGTAAGCAAGGAGCTGTTTGTAAAACCTTTTACTAACTCTTCGTAGTTGATAAGATCTAAGATAAAATAGATCGAGGCTAGTCCAGCAAATAGAATCGAGCCTCTGTATCTGTTTTGGATCAAAAGAGTTACTAGCACAAACAAAGAGAGTGCTATAAAGATTTTCATATAGCCTTACACTCCCACTCTGGAAAGTTCTCTCTTATGTATCTGTTTAGCTCTATCTCTGCTTTTGTGTAAGATATTGGTTCTTTGTGTGTAGATGAGGCTAAATCTAGTATCATACCAGCACCTAGAGTGTTGTTTGAGTATCTATCTATGATGATAAAACTCCCTGTGTATCTGTTTTCATAGTAAGAATCAACGGCTATCTCTCTATCTAGACTAATAGTACATTTTGCTATATCATTTAGCTCTAAAGTTTCAACTTTTTGCTCTTTAAAGCTATTTATATCTTTTTTGAACTCTATCTGCTCAAATGAGCCGTTTATAACAGAAGTTGCTCTTTTTATGATGTAGCTTTGATTTAGCCTCATAGGGGCTTCATCCATCCAAACAACCATTACAGATAGATTATTTGAAACTTTTGGAACATCAGATGATTTTACAATCATATCTCCACGACTTATATCTATCTCATCTTCAAGGGTGATAGTTGTTGCCATCGGTGCAAAAGCCTCTTGTATAGTCTCAACCTCTTCATCTTTTCCTATTGGTCTTAAATCTTTTATGTCACTTGACACTATACTTTTTACTCTGCTTGTTTTTCTTGATGGCAAAACTGTAATCTCATCTCCAACAGATATCTCTCCACTAACTATAGTTCCACTAAAGCCTCTAAAGTTTAAGTGTGGTCTTAGCACATACTGCACAGGAAATCTAAAAGAGTTTGAGTTTTTACTATGTATCTCTATGGTGTCTAAAATCTCCATTAGAGTTTTTTCTTTATACCAAGAACATTTTGGGGAGATAGATATGATATTATCCCCATTTAGTGCCGAAATCGGGATATAACTTATGTTTAAATCTTGGTAGTTTGGTAAATTTGGGACTATTTTTTCATAATCTGATTTTATTTGATTAAATCTATCTTGTGAAAACTCTACTAAATCCATCTTGTTTATAGCTACAACTATATTTTTTATACCTAGTAGTGAGACTATATATGAGTGTCTTTTTGTTTGGGTTAAAACCCCCTCTCTTGCATCTATAAGTATGATCGCTAGATTGGCTGTTGAAGCACCTGTTGCCATGTTTCTAGTGTACTGCTCATGCCCTGGAGTATCTGCTATGATAAACTTTCTTTTATCTGTACTAAAAAATCTATAAGCAACATCTATGGTGATGCCCTGCTCTCTCTCACTTGCAAGTCCATCAACTAAAAGTGCTAAATCTATCTTATCACCAGTTGTTCCATGTTTTTTACTATCTTTTGAGATAGCTTCAAGTTGATCTTCAAAAATCATTTTTGAATCATATAAAAGCCTCCCAATAAGGGTAGATTTTCCATCATCAACACTTCCACATGTTATAAATCTTAAAATCTCTTTATTTTCATGCTCTTTTAGATACTGCTCTATATCTGTTTTAATTAAACTATCTTTTTGTGACATATTAAAAATACCCCTCTTGTTTTTTCTTCTCCATAGAAGCAGCACTATCACTATCTATAAGTCTTCCTTGTCTCTCACTTGTTGTTGAGATGAGCATCTCTTGAATAATCTCAGGAAGTGTTGAAGCGGTAGAACATATAGCTCCTGTGAGTGGATAGCAACCTAGGGTTCTAAATCTTACAAGTTCTTTTTTAGAAGTTTTTCTTAAATCTTCTGGCATTCTCTTATCATCTACCATGATTTTTGTTCCCATATACTCCACAACCTCTCTCTCTTTTGCAAAGTATAGTGATGGTATTTGGATATTTTCAAGATATATATATTGCCAAATGTCAAGCTCTGTCCAGTTTGAGAGTGGAAATACTCTTATACTTTCACCTTTTTGGTGTCTTCCATTATAAATATTCCACAACTCTGGTCTTTGGTTTTTTGGATCCCACCTATGGTTTTTATCTCTAAAAGAGCAGATTCGCTCTTTTGCACGAGACTTCTCTTCATCTCTTCTTGCTCCACCAAAAACTGCATCAAACTTATAGATATCTAACATCTGTTTTAGCCCATCTGTTTTCATAATATCTGTATGAAGAGCTGAACCGTGGGCAAATGGAGATATATCCATCTCATCACCTTTTGGGTTTGAGTAAACTATTAGTTCCATACCTACTTCTTTTGCTCTTTTATCTCTAAACTCTATCATCTCTTTAAACTTCCACTTTGTATCTACATGTACTAGTGGAAGCGGTGGAGGTGCTGGGTAAAATGCTTTTTGCAAAAGATGAAGCATAACTGAGCTATCTTTTCCAACACTATAAAGCATCGCTGGGTTTTCAAACTCAGCAACTACCTCTTTCATAATGTGCATTGATTCTGCTTCTAACTGTTTTAGGTGGGTTAGTTTGTTTTTATTTATCATTTTTTTTATTTCTCCAGATTATGCTATATATCAAAACTCATGCTCAGCCATAAATTTTCAATAATATATTCTATATCCTTATCACTCACATATGGATTCATAGGTATACTTATTATCTCTTTTGATACTTTTTCAGAGATTGGAAAATCTCCTTCTTTTAGATTTAAATATTTAAAACACTCTTGTAAATGCAAAGGCATAGGATAGTGAATAGCTGTTGGAATACCTAAACTTTGAAGTTTTGTTTGAAGTTCATCTCTATTTTCTACTCTTAGACTATATTGAGCCCAAGCTGATGTTCTATCATCTTTTACAAAAGGAGTTTCTATATTTTTCTCTTTTAAAGCTTTTGTATATTTACTTGCAACTTCTTGTCTTAGAGCTAAATCTTTTTTATAATATTTTAGTTTTACATTTAAAACAGCTGCTTGAATAGTATCAAGTCTTCCTCCCATACCAATATATTGATGATGATAACGAATTGATTGTCCATGAAGTCTAAGAGATTTTATTTTATCTGCAAGTTTTTCATCATTTGTAAAAACTGCTCCTCCATCTCCATAACAACCAAGTGGTTTAGCAGGGAAAAAAGAGGTACAAGAGATATCACCAAGGTTTGAGTCACTTATACCTTTATAAGTAGAGCCAAAGCTTTGAGCTCCATCAACAATTACTTTAAGGTTATATTTTTTAGCTATTTGATTTATTTCATCCATATCACATGGTTGTCCATAAAGAGACACTGGGATAATAGCTTTAGTTTTAGAACTAATTTTTTCTTCTATTTTTTTTGGGTCTATATTATATGTCTTTTCATCAATATCAACGAAAACTGGTTTAGCTTTTAGGAAAGCTATTGTTTCTGCTGTTGCAAAGAAGGTAAAAGGAGTTGTAATTATTTCATCATCTGGTTGTATATCTAAAGCCATCATAGCAAGTAAAAGAGCATCTGTTCCACTTGAGCAAGATATTGCGTATTTTGAACCTGTAAACTTCTCTAGGTTTCTTTCTAGTTCATCTATTTGAGAACCCATTATAAAGTTACAATCTCGTGCTACTTTTAAAATAGCCTCTTCTATCTCATTTTTATATAGGTTGTGTTGGTGTTGAAGGTTGGCAAAGTCTATACTAGTTTTTGGTTTTTGGTTTTTAGTTTCTTGAGACATTAATTATCCTAATATTATTAAATTATCATTTTCTATTTTATACTTTGAGTTATCAAAACTATCAGTCGCTATTCCATCTTTATCAAATTTTAAAGTATTTCCAGCTTTTGAAACCCATCCTATTTGCTTAGCAGGAACTCCAACCATTAAAGCATATGGTTTTACATCTTTATTTACAACAGCTCCTGAGCCAATTAGTGCATACTCACCAATAGTAACACCACAAACAACAGTAGCATTTGCTCCTATGCTACAACCTTTTTTAAGAAGAGTTTTTTTAAACTCCTCTTTTCGAACTATAAAAGCTCTTGGATTTATAACATTTGTAAATACCATAGAAGGACCTAAAAAAACATCATCTTCTACTTCAACACCTTCATAAATAGAGATATTATTTTGAACTTTAACACCATTTCCAATATTTACTTTTGGTCCAACTACACAGTTTTGACCAAAAGAGCAGTTTTCTCCAATATTAGAACCACTTAAGATATGTGAAAAATGCCAAATTTTAGTATTATTACCTATATTTACATTGTCATCTACATACGCAGATTCATGAGAAAAATAAGATGCCATAATTTATCCTAAAACTTTTTTACAAAAAGGATGAGCTTTTTCATCTAAAGGTACTGTATTCATTTTTCTAATATCTGAAACAATTACTATTGAATTTTTTGCATCATCAAGTCCAAATCCACCACCATTTAAAATATCTTGATATGATTTTGTATGTAAATCCGTAAATCCTTCACTAAATTCAAACTCTTCACCATCTACAGTGATACTTCTAAAAGTAGTTTTACCAGTAGCTTTTATATCTTCTGGAATATAATTATAATTTACAGATAGGAACCATCTTACATTTGCATTTTTTAGTTTCATATAACCAGCATTTGCATCAGGATTTTTTATATAAACCACATTTTTTTGTAACTCTCCAAATATCCAAGATAACATATCAAAAAAGTGAACTCCAATATTTGATGCTATTCCACCACTTTTTGCTTCATCCCCTTTCCAAGATTCAAAATACCATTTTCCTCTACTTGTAAGATATGTTAAATCTATATCATAAACTTTTGAAGGATCCTTTTCAAGCTCTTTTGAAATTTTTTCTTTTAATTCTATTATAGAGTCATGAAGTCTTAATTGAAGAATTGTATAAACTTTTTTACCATTTTCATTTTCTACTACTTTTAAATCATCTATTTGTTTTGGATTTAAAACTAATGGTTTTTCACAAATAGCATTTGAACCACTTTTTAAAGCAAATCTAATATGGCTATCATGCAGATAATTTGGTGTAGTAATAGCCATATAATCTATTGTATTGCCATCTCTTTTGAAGCTATCTATAAAGGCACTAAATCTTTCAAACTCTGTAAAAAAATCAGCTTGTGGAAAATTACTATCCATTATTCCAATACCATCATAAGTATCCATAGCAACAACAAGATCATTTCCTGTCTCTTTTATAGCTTTCATATGTCTAGGCGCTATATAACCACTTGCTCCAATAAGTGCAAAATTTTTCATATTTTCTTTCTTCATTCTTCTACCTTTTCCCTTCTACCAACTAAAAACCAAAAACTAAAAACTAAAAACTAAAGCCTCCAAGTAGGTTTTTCAACAATACCTTTTACATCTAAAACTATAGGTTCACCTCTTGACATACCTTTATAATCAGCAGTAGTTATATCTTTAAATTTATCATGATTTACAGCAACTATAATTGCATCATATCTTTCACTATTTAGTGGTAAACTCTCTAAAAAATTTAAAGGTTTTGTTTTTTTATCACTTTCATCTATCCAGTAATCATACACTTCAACATTACACTTAAACTCTTCAAGCTCTTTTATAATATCAAAAACCTTAGAATTTCTCATATCAGGACAATTTTCTTTAAATGTAGCTCCAAGAACCAATACATTTGATCCATTTAACTTTTTATTTTCACTAACCATTAGTTTTAGAGTTTTATCAGCTATATATTTACTAATACCGTTGTTTACTTGTCTTGCACCTAAAATTAAGTTTGGTATATATCCTAAACTTTGAGCTTTGTGTGTAAGATAATATGGATCAACTCCAATACAGTGACCACCAACAAGACCAGGGAAAAGTTTGATAAAGTTCCATTTAGTTGCAGCTGCCTCTATTACCTCTTTTGTGTCTATATTCATAAGGTCAAATATCATAGCAAGTTCATTTATCAAAGCTATATTTACATCTCTTTGGGTATTTTCTATAACTTTTGCAGCTTCAGCTACTTTTATAGATGGAGCTAAGTGAGTTCCAGCAACGATAATGCTTTTATATAGCTCATCTACTTTTTTTGCAGACTCTTTTGTACTTCCACTTGTAATTTTAAGGATTTTTGTAACTGTATGCTCTTTGTCTCCTGGATTTATTCGCTCAGGAGAATATCCACAAAAGAAATCTTGATTAAATTTTAAATTTGAAAACTCTTCAAGAATAGGCACACAAACCTCTTCTGTAACACCTGGATAAACTGTACTTTCATATATTACTATATCATTTTGCCTTAAGACTTTTGCAACTGTTTCACTTGATTTTATAATAGGAGTTAAATCTGGTTCGTTGTTTAAGTTTATGGGAGTCGGTACTGTAACTATATAGATATTAGAGTCTTTTATATCTTCGCTATTCATAGTAAATTTCATACCATTTTTTATAGCTTCTTTCATCTGATTTTCATCTAGTTCTAATGTTCTATCAAAAGCTTTTTCTAACTCATCTATTCTTGATTTATCAATATCAAATCCAACAACTTCATACTTACTTGAAAATGCATGAGCCAAGGGAAGCCCTACATACCCTAAACCTATTATTGCTATTTTATCTTTCATATTTTTCCTTTGTTTGTTGTATTTTTTAATGATTCTTTTTTTTGTAAACGTACTCATCTGTTAAAATTTTAATATTTTATCTTATTTTTATACCAATATAAGAGTAAAAATAAATTTTATAAACCCTTTCTGCCTAAAACAACCATGATAGTTTTGTAGATGATCTTGATATCAAGCCAAACACTGTAGTGCTTGATGTAGTAAAGATCGTACATAAGTTTTTGTTTTGTATCATCAACACCAGAAGCATACCTGTAGTTTACCTGTGCCCAACCCGTGATACCAGGTCTTACTAAATGCCGTTCGTTGTAGTATGGGATCTCTTTTTCAAACTGCTCTATCCAAACTTTTCGCTCAGGTCTAGGACCAATTAAGTGCATTTCACCTCTAAGTACATTTAGCATTTGTGGTAGCTCATCTATACGAGTTTTTCGCATGATCTCACCCCAAGGGAAGACTCTTTCATCTCCCTCACAGGCAAACATAGCTCCATCTTTATCACTATTTGCCTCTCTCCACTCTTTTGCGGTCATTCCAAATAGTGCGACATTTAGCATATCCGCCTCACTTGCATACACAAAACCCTCTTGCGGTTTTGATACTGTTTTGGGTATTAGATGCTCTTTTATAGCATCTGTATGGATTTTGTAGTTTATTTTTGCGAGGCTTCTGCTTAGATTCCACTCTAAAGATTTGCTCTCTATCTCTTGGTTTTTAAGTCTTTGAAACTCTTTGATAAGAAAAAGCTTAAACTCAGCACTGATCCAGCTAGCAAACTCAAAAGCTATATCTTTGTGGGCATATGTTCCGCCGTATCTTCCAGCTTTGCTTATGATTCCTATTGCATCTGTTGTTTCTATCCATTTAAGTGGCGACATAGTAAAGCTATTTAATCCTGCATCTTTTTTAAACCCGTCGAATTCGACCCCTTTAAAATCTGGGTTATTTATTTGTTCCCAAAGTCCCAAAAACTCTATTGTATTTTTATTTCTTAGCCAGTTTTTTACCACATCTTTCGGTTCATCAGGATTTTTAGCTCTTGCTATATCTGTTAGAGATATAAAATCCTCTTTTTCATGTCGGCGAATAGATATTAAAGTCTCTTGAACTACAAGTTTGTTATTCATCTTCTCTCCCCTAATCTTTTCAGGCAATCATCAAGCCCATCTTTCCAGTATGGAATTTCAATATTAAATTTAGATTTTATCTTACTTTTGTTTAAAAGTGAGAAATGAGGTCTTTTTGCTGGTGTTGGATAATCTTTGCTTTCTATTGGATTAATTTTACAATCTAATTTTGCCATCTTCATAATCTCTTTTGCAAAATCATACCAGCTTAAAACTCCTTCATTTGAATAATTATATATTTCAACTTTAGAATTTTCTATTTGTGGAATAATATCTAGTATAGTTTTAGCTAAATCTTTAGCATAAGTTGGAGTTCCAACTTGATCATATATTACACCTAACTCATCTTTTTGTTTCCCTAGTTTTAGCATAGTTTTTACAAAGTTATTTCCATAGTAGCTATAAACCCAAGAAGTTCGTATAATTATAGAGTTTAATGGATTTGTATTTATCAGTTCAAGCTCACCATCTAGTTTTGTTTTACCGTAGGTTGATTGTGGATTTGTTTGATACTCTTCTATATATGGTTTAAAGTTTTTTCCATCAAATACATAATCTGTTGAAATATGTATAAGTTTTATATTTAACTCACTAGAAACAATAGCTAGTTTTTTAACTGCTTTTCTATTTACTAAATCTGCATTTACTATATCACTCTCAGCTTTATCTACTGCTGTATAGGCTGCACAATTGATTATTATATTTATACTATTTTTTTCACAAAAGCTTTTTATACTATCTTTTGAAGTAATATCTATATTTGATCTATCTGTAAAAAAGAAATTATATGAGTAGTTATTTGCTAACTCTCTTATTTCACTTCCAACTTGTCCACTTGAACCAGTTACTAAGATATTATAAACATCACTATTTGAATTAGGCATAATAATCTACTCCAAACTCAAACAGATCATTAGTCTCATTTAGTTTTGGTTGTTTTGTGTCTTTAAGAGATAGATTTAGTTCATTATGATCTAGTATCCAATCTATATTTAAACTCTCATCATCAAATGCTATTCCTCTATCACACTCTGGGCTATAGTAGTTATCTACTTTATAAGCAAATATTGTATCATCTTCAAGAACTACAAATCCATGAGCAAAGCCTCTTGGAACTAATAGTTGTTTTTTATTTTCACTACTTAAAAGAGTTGCTACATATTGTCCAAATGTAGGAGAGTTTTTTCTAATATCAACTGCAACATCCAAAACTCTTCCTTGTATCACTCTTACAAGTTTTGTTTGTGCAAATGGTGGAAGCTGATAGTGAAGACCTCTTAATACTCCTTTACTTGATTTACTCTCATTATCTTGAGTGAAGTTTATCTTATAGCCTAAAAACTCTTCTAGTTTATCTTGCCTAAAAGTCTCTACAAAGTAACCTCTTGAGTCTCCATGAACTTTTGGTTCAATAATTACTACATCAGGAATAGCTGTTCTTGTAAATGTCATAACTATTTCATCCTTCTTGGTTGATTTGCTCTAGAGATTAAATATTGACCATATTGGTTTTTCTTTAGAGGCTTAGCTAGTTCTAGCAGTTTTTCTTTAGTTATATACCCCATCTCGAAAGCAATCTCTTCAAGACAAGCTACTTTTAGACTCTGTCTATTTTCAATAGTTTGTATGAAACTTGAGGCTTCTAGTAAGCTCTCATGTGTTCCAGTATCAAGCCATGCATAACCTCTACCCATTAGTTCTACTTTTAATCTATTTTCATTTAGGTAGTCTTGATTTAGTGTTGTTATTTCAAGTTCACCACGATCACTTGGCTTTACATTTTTAGCTTTTTTTACAACATCATTTGGATAGAAGTATAGCCCAACAACTGCGTAGTTTGATTTTGGTTCCTTTGGTTTCTCTTCTAAGCTTATCACATTCCCATTTTCATCAAACTCTGCAACTCCATATCTTTCGGGATCTTTTACATAATAACCAAATACTGTTGCTTTATTTTCATCTTTAATATTTTTTATACTTTGAGCTAAAAGATCTGTAAGACCATGCCCATAAAATATATTATCACCCAAAACCAAACAAGCATCATCACCGTCCAAAAACTCTTCACCCAGTATAAATGCCTGAGCTAAACCATCTGGACTTGGTTGAATAACATACTCAAATCTCATACCAAGTTCACTTCCATCTCCTAAAAGATTTTTAAAACTAGGTTGATCTTGTGGAGTTGTAATGATTAGAACCTCTTTAATACCTGCTAGCATCAAAACTGAAAGCGGATAATAAATCATAGGTTTATCATATATTGGAACTAGTTGTTTACTTACTCCTTTTGTGATTGGATAAAGTCTTGTTCCACTTCCACCTGCTAATATTATGCCTTTCATTTGTACATATTCCTCTATTAGATTATTTTTATTTAGTATATTTAAGAATTTTATATTGTACTAAAATCTTACTTAAGAGAGATTGTTAAGATTTTAATCTTGTTGAGGGTAACGAATAATAGTCATTACAAACTTGATCTAGAATCTACAAGCCCACCATCAAAAGCGACCCAAAAAGCATGTCTCATCCCCGCTTCTCTTAGAGTATCATTTGTCCAAGTGTTGCAAGTGTGAAGCAAGCTATAGCTCCCTTTTGCCCCATAAAAAGCATCGTTTACTCCGTACTGAGCGGTAGTGTCTATGTAGATGGGGTGTTCACCTTTTAGGGAGTTTTTTACCCTTTTAACTATGGCATGGTATTGGGAGCTTGTGATAAGTAGAGGTTTGGTTAAATTATCTGTTTTTATATCATCATAGTAGGTTATATGTAGTGCTGCTTCGCCAACTCCTATCATGGCAACTATGGCGGTTTTTAGCTTTAAGTCTTTCCACTCAGGGGTATCTAGGTAAAACCCCTTATCGCCCCACCCTATGGCTATATAGCTAAAGTCATCTCTTTTACTTAGTGTATCTTTGGCATCAAAAAACTCGCTCCAGTCTATAACATCGCTTTTTATGGGTAAAACTATGTCTGTATGGGCACCATTTGACTTTAGATATATAGTATATAGTGGTTTTTCGTTTGTAGGTTTTTCATCTATGATGATATGTGAGAGAGTGTACTCTAAAGCTACATAGCCCCCTAAAAAAAGGACTATGTATATAAAGCTAAGCGATAAAAATCTGCTTATCAACTACTGGGCGATCCCCTCTATCTCGACAACAAGTCTGATCTCATCGCCAACAACAGCCCCACCAGTCTCAAGCAAGTCGTTCCACTTTAGACCAAAAGCTTTTCTGCTTATCTTACCCTCAAGTGTAAAGCCAACTCTCTCACCACCCCAAGGGTCCATCACAACACCACCAAAATCAAGATCGAGCGTCACTGACTTAGTAACATCACGGATAGTTAAATCACCTGTCATTTTATCTTTTGTAGCACTTGTCATTACAAAAGTTATCTCTTCAAACATCTCAGCATTTAAAAAGTCATCGCTTCTTAAGTGGTTGTCTCTTTTTTCTATACCAGTGTCGATAGACTCAGCATTTATAACACCTTCTAGTGATTTAAACACACCATTTTCTACATCAAAGTTTCCGCTAAACTCACCAAATTTACCAGTTACGGTACTAACTATCATATGTTTTACTTTAAAGCCAACATTTGAGTGCGATATGTCTAACACATATGGTTTTGCCATAAGTGAACCTGATGTTAAAAGTAGTGTTGTAGCTACTATGCTTAGTAGATTTTTCTTCATAAAGTCTCCTTTTTAAGTATTAAAATTATGGTACCATAATAAAAGTAATTTATACAAGTTTTGCCAGATTTTCGCCAAACTTTACCCGCTGATGGGCTATAACATTTGGTTCTAACATATCTTTTTGAGTTAGAAGTACTATAGTTGAACCCATCTCAAAACACCCAAAATCATCACCTTTATCTAAGTAAAGATCATCATACTCATAGGTTTGTGGAGTAAGAGCGGAGGCATTTGTTTTTATCCTATTATCAAAACTAACCTGCATTACACCGACATTTAGGGCACTAACCAAAACCATATAAAACCTTTTAGCATCACTAGTTTCGCACTCTATAACTACCCGCTCATTTTGAGAAAAAAGGTTTGCTCTTTTGTTTAGCGATGGGATATTTACAGGATAAAACTTACCTGGTATATGAGTCGCTCTTAGTACTTTTAAGTTTGTTGGTATATGGTAGCGATGGTAGTCTTTTGGTGAAAGATATAGGTTTATAAAACTCCCACCATCTAAAATCTCTTTGTTCTTAAATGTATCGCCAAGTAGCTCATCTACACTATAACTCATCCCTTTTATCTGCAAAGCTATGCCGTTTTCTATGGTGCCAACTTCACTCACTAAAGAGTCACATGGCGATATAAAATCGCTACTATCTAAAGAGAAATCTCTAGGCTCTCTTAATCTTCTAGTAAATAGTTCATTTAGGCTCTTGTAGGTGCTAGGGTCATGAAACTCGCCCATATCTAAACCCATGATACTTACATAGCTACTATTTATAATGTTTTGAATAGGTTTGTAAAATTTGTATGAAGCGAACTTCCCAAAAGCTTGTGAGATCGCTGATGTTATATGTTTTTTGTCCATTTATTTCTCCGTGCGAAATTATAGTATAGATTGTAAAATACCAAACAATTAAGCCATAGGCGAGAGATCTCTTTTAGCTATCTCCTCAAGTAAAACAGTAGCATAAGAGCCTTTTGGTAAGTAAAAACCAAGCTCATAATGTGCATCTTCTTCTTTATACTTGTGGTTGATATCAAGCGGATAGACCCAAGCATATCTTCTAGTGCCATCTTCACCCACTTGCTCATCAAACTCTTTTTCTATCACCCCCGCCATAGCAGTCGCTCTTTTTACCCGTTTACCCGCTAAAAGCCCCGTTGGAGCAACATCTTTTGCTTCGATTCTAGCGATATCACCATCCTCACCCAAAAACTCAAAAAGCCTACCATATGGGTAGTGTTCTAAAAGATCACCCATCATAATCTTAAAAGGGTGTTTTTGGTTTTTCATCATCACCAAAGTATCTCTATCTAGGTTTAAAAGTGGCTCAAGCTCATCTATACTAAAACTCTCTACAAGGCGGCTCATCTCTAGTCTGCGACTAAGCCAAAGGTTAAAAAGATGGCTCTGATAGGCACTTAGCAAAAACTCTTTTATGGTTTTGTTTCGCTCTTTTTTTACACCACGAACTATATCGCGACCTAACTCATGGTTATTTTTATCGTTGCCAAATCTCTGATACCCAAAGTAGTTTGGCATCCCCCATTTTTCTATGCTACCTATCGCTTCATCTATCTTTTTGGCATTTAACGGTGTCACTTTTTTTAGTCTTATAAAAAACTTATTGCCTTTTAGATGACCTATTTTTAGTTTGTTGTTGTGGTATGTTTTGGCTAGTATTTTGATATTTTCATGCTCAAACTCATCTAGTTTTTGCTCGTAAGATTTTGGGATGCTTATATACTGTTTGGTTAAAGCATGTTTATCTTTTAGCCCTGCATAGCCTATTTCACGGTTTTTTACACCTAAATGTTTTGCCAAAATCGCTATAAGCTCATGGGTGCTAAGATCTTTTTTTCTTATAAAAACAACCAAATGATCCCCCGTGCCACTAAACTCATAAAGAGGCACCTCTTCAACTGTAAAATCTCTAGGAGTTTGTCTAAAATGAAAATCGATACTTGAGTGTTTTAGGTAGTAAAATCTATCCATATAATCTCGCTTTTTGTTATATTTTGCTTAAAATTGAAAAATCACAATAGAAAAAATCTCTTTTTAAGTTATAATTGGTGAATTGCTATCATCTGGGATAATTATATTTATGAAAAACTCTATAAAATCGATGTTTAACACTGTTTTTTATCTGATGCTACTATCTACAATTATTGCTATTATCATATCATTTTTGACATTTGATTTTGGCAATAATTTTCGAAAAGATCATAAAATATTAACCATAAACCAAACCTCAAAAGAGATTTTCAAGCTATCTTCTAGCCAAAATCAAGCAGAAGCTCTTGTGATGCTAAATATCCAAAAGATCAAACTTCAAGAAAACATAAACTCACTAAAAAGTCTGTATGAGCTAAATATATTACAAAAATTTTTAGTAGATAAAGCTCCATATATATCGCAAGTAGATAGGCTTAAAAACTTAGCAGATAAGCTTATATCTGAAGTGGAACTAACTCTAAATACAAAGCAAGAACTTGATATTGAACCACTATATATAGCCCTAAGCGATGAGATAGAGAGTTTTTATGTCACCTCACTAGAAGCAACACAAAAAGCACATAACATTATATTTTATATTGAGATGTTTTTACTCCTTAGTATAGTGCTTAGTATGCTTTTACATAGAGGTAGACTAAAACTTATACATGGCGACATAATCCACCTCTTAAACCCTCAAAACAGTAGCTATGAGTTTAAAACAAAAGAGCTAGAGGCACTACTACTAAGAGGTAGAAAACATACTCCTCAACCAACCAAAAATAGCGCATTTATAGATATAAATACCGACCTGCCAAATCAATACGCACTATATGATCTATATAGAGATAAAAAAAAGCTAAAAGAGAGTGGTTTTAGCTCGATCTGCCTATATAGCGTCGATAGTTTTGATCTTTATGAGTACTCACAAGAGTTTAAAGATAGTGTATATAAAAAGATAGCCTCCATACTAAAACTCTACGAAAAACCTACAGATACCGCGGCAAAAATAAGCGAAAATGAGTTTGCTTTTATACTCCAAAGAGATACAAAAGAGCAGTGCTTAAAGGACTCAAAAGACCCTTATGAAAACATCTCTAGCCTAAAGTTTAGTTATAACCAAAAATCGATCACCCTAAGCATAAGTGCTGGTTATATTATAAAGCCAAACAACATAACCCTAGAAGAGTCTATAAAAAGTGCAAAAAAACTTCTAGATTTTGCTAAAAAACATGGCGGAAATAGGCTAATGCAAGTAGAGGATTTAGCTGCTAGTGAGATGTAGTGTTACTTTTGGTAATGCTAAATAGTTTTTAAACTAAAAAAGTGTGTTGATTTGAAACACTAGTTATATTTATAATATCTTTTTATCCTACACAAAGCCTAGAGGTTGTATAATCTTGCTTATTTCATTATTTAAAAAAGGAAAGCTAATGGGTATTCCTATATATACTTATGATGCTGTTGTAGTTGGAGCTGGTCTTGCTGGATGTGCAGCGGCAAGAGAGTTACAAGTTGCAGGTAAAAAAGTAGCAGTTATAACAAAACTTCATCCACTAAGAAGCCACTCTGGAGCGGCACAAGGTGGTATAAATGCCGCACTAAGCGATCAAGATAGTGTAGAGTTACATGAGTTTGACACAGTAAAAGGGAGTGACTATCTAGCCGATCAAGATGCGGTTGAGTTTATGTGTAAAAATGCCCCTGAAACCATAAGATGGGCTGAGAGAATGGGTGCTGCTTTTAGTAGAAAAGAGAACGGCGAAATCGCTCAAAGACCTTTTGGTGGTCAATCTTCACCTCGTGCATGTTATGCAAAAGATAGAACAGGATTGACACTACTTCAAACTATGTATGAACAAGCTTATAGAAGCGGTGTAAAGTTTTGGGATGAGTGGTATGCAAGTGATATCATCTACAAAAAGGGTAAAGTTTCGGGTGTTATAGCTTTTAATATCCGCAATATGCAAGTAGCGATATTTAATGCAAAGTCTGTAATGTTCGCAACTGGTGGGTATGCAAGAAGCTACAAGATAAACTCAAATGCTCATGCAAACACAGGCGATGGACTATCTATAGTTGCTCGTCATGGCTTACCACTTGAAGATATGGAGTTTGTTCAGTTTCACCCATCGGGGCTATCTGGAAATGGTGTACTTATATCTGAAGCGGCTCGTGGTGAGGGTGGAAGACTATTTAACTCACTCGGTGAGAGATTTATGGAAAAGTATGCACCAAATGCACTCGAACTAGCATCTAGAGATGTTGTAAGTAGAGCTATACTAAATGAGATCAGAGAGGGTCGCGGTGTTGGTCCACGAAAAGATGCAGTCTATCTTGATGTGACCCATTTAGGGGCTGAACTTATTATGAAAAGACTCCCTGAGCTTAGAGATCTTGCTATGACATTTTTAGGTCTTGATATGATAAAAGAACCTATACTCATCTCGGCAACTGCTCACTACTCTATGGGCGGGATACCTGTAAATATAGCTGGAAATGTTAGAAAAAATAACGATGAGTTTGTTGAGGGGTTTTATGCTGCGGGTGAGTGTTCTTGTGTATCTGTCCATGGGGCTAACCGCCTTGGTGCAAACTCTGTACTAGAGGCTATGCTTTTTGGTAGATATGTAGGTAAAACTATGGTAAATGAGATAGATAACATTAGACTTCGTCCAGCAGATGAGAGTGATGCACAAAGAGCCTTAGATGAGATAAAATTTATCTTAGAGAACAATGGCAACGAGAGTGTACCAGAACTAAGAGAGGAGCTTCAACAGTGTATGACTGCTAATGCTGGAGCTTTTAGAACAGGCGAAACTCTAAAAATAGCTAGTGATAAGATAAAAGAGCTAAGAGAGAGATATAAACATATCCGCATCAAAGATAAATCAAAAATCTTCAACACTGAACTTCAAGAGGCTATGGAGTTTGGACATATGTTAGACTACTCAGCATTTATAGTTGAGTGTGCTATAGAGAGAAAAGAGAGTCGTGGGGCTCACTATAGAGAGGATTTTTTAGAAAGAGATGATGAGAACTTCCTAAAACACACTATGGCTTATATGGATCAAGATGGCAATATAGAGCTTGATTATATGCCTGTAACTCTTGGCAAACATGAGCTAAAAGCAAGAAACTACTAGGAGCAGTTATGGATAAGAGCAATATAACTACACAAAAAGTAAAGTTTAAAGTATTTCGCTTTAACTCAGAGAGTGATTATCTCCCTTATTATGAGGATTATGAGCTAGATGTTACAAGCGAAGATGTTGTTTTAGATGTACTAAACAAGATAAAATGGGAACACGATGGGAGCTTCTCTTATAGAAGAAGTTGTCGCCATGGTATCTGTGGGGCTTGTGCTATAAAAGTAAATGGTAGAAGTACACTAGCTTGTAAAGAGAGTATGACTACCATGATAGAGTGGTTTGGAGATGAGCTAACACTTGAACCACTAAGCACCAAAAGAGCTATGAAAGATATGATCATAGACAAAGCTGACTTTTGGGAAAAACATGCAGCAGTTACACCGTACCTAGATGCCGATATCGACGAGACTCCAACATGTGAAAACTTAGTTTCACCTCAAGATGCAGATGAGCTTGATGATGCCGATCTTTGTATCCAGTGTGGAGCTTGTCACTATGCTTGTCCTGTAGTTGAGATAAACGATGACTTTTTTGGTCCAGCAGCATTTGCGGCGGCTTATAGATTTGAAGCCGATGTTAGAGATAGCAACTCACATAGACTTATAGATGCAAACGAAGAGAAACAAGGTGTTTGGGATTGTGTGAAATGTTTTGAGTGTGCAGAGGTTTGTCCAAAAGAGATAAACCCAATAGGCAAAATCACCAAACTTCACCAAATGGCATTTCAAAGAGGTGTCGCTAAAAACAATGTCGCAACTAGACATGCGGTGGGCTTTTTACACTCTATCAAAAAACATGGTGTGCTTGATGAGGGTGGCTTAGTACTTTACTCAGAGGGCTTAGGTACAATAAAACATATACCTGTTGCACTTCAAATGTTTAAAAAAGGTAAGATAGTAATGCCATGGGCAATAACAAAATCAGATAAACTAGATGAGATACAAAAACTTATAAAATCATCTTCTACTGTAAAGTTTTAGGGGTAAAATATGAAAAAACTAAAATATGCACTTTTTACAGGTTGTACCGCAAAGCAGAGTACTCCAGAGCAGATGATGTCCACAATGGCAGTTGCTAAAAAGTTAAATATCGAGATGATAGAACTAACCGAAGCATCTTGTTGTGGGGCTTCTCACTTGCAAGATTATGATGACTTTTTATCGCTTGTGCTAAATGCTAGAAATATAGCATATGCTGAAAAGCATGGTCTTACAATGGTTACTATATGTAATACTTGTCAGTTAAATACCGCTATGACAAAACATAGGCTAGATAAAAATCCAGAGCTAAAAGCAAAGGTAAATGAGAAACTAGCAGAGGTTGGGCTTGAGTATAAAGGTACCTCAAATGTTATACATTTTCTCTATGCCATCATAGATGATTTTGGGCTAGATGAGATCAAAAAGCTAGTAGTTAAACCTCTAAGTGAGTTTAATATAGCACCGTTTTATGGTTGTCATAACATCCGCCCATCGGAGCTTCACGATGAGTCTCATAAGATGAGCGAAAACCCTTATGCACCGACTTCACTTGATGATCTTATCATCGCTTGTGGTGGTATAACTGTTGATTATGCTGAAAAAACAAAATGTTGTGGGTTCCATGTTGAGCTTCAAGCACCAAATACCGCAGCTATACTAACAGGGGCGGCAATAGCAGGAGCGATGGATACAAATGCCGATATGATGGTAACTCCGTGTCCACTATGTCACCTAAAGCTAGATACTCAAACAAAAAGTGCATCAAAAGCGATAGGTAGAGATGTCAAACTTCCAGTACTACATATGCAACAGATGGTTGGACTTGCACTTGGGTGTGACCCTAAAGAGCTTGGACTTGAACACCATGTGAGTGAAGTAAACTTTATATAGTTTCAAATAACACTCATTGCTAACTTGATCTGGAATCTATTTTATTCTATAATCTTAGATTCTGAATCAAGTTCAGAATGACGGCTCACTTGTCATTGCTAACTTGATCTGGAATCTAAAATAATAGACCCTGAATCAAGTTCAGGGTGACGAACAACAGTCATTCCAAACTTAAGACCCCGTCATTCCAGACTTGATCTGGAATCTGTTATTTTTTAAATATATCTAACTCGCTATCATACTCACTCGTGCTAACTCCAAAAAGAGCTAAAAAAGTATGAAATATATTATCGTGTGAATATCTCTTTGATAGATTCTCTTTTAAGATCATCTTTTCATCATCCATACCACTTCCAAAATAAAATATCGCAGGTATATGTATCTGCTCATCTGGTGCCAAAAAGTATGGCATACTATGCAAATAAACTCCATCTTCCCCTAAAGACTCCCCATGATCAGATGCATACATCAAAAAAGTATCATACTTTGGCTCATTTACCTTTAAAAGTTTTATTGCCTTATCGATGATATAGTCGGTGTAGAGAATTGTATTATCGTATGTATTTATTATCTGCTCATCGCTACATTTTTGCAAGTCTTGAGTTTTGCATGTCGGTTTAAACTTTTCAAACTCATCTGGGTATCTTTTATAGTATGTTGGCCCGTGACTCCCCTCTTGATGAAGCACTATTAGGGTATCTTGATAGCTTAAATCTATATCTTTTTCAAGGCTCTCAAACATCACCTCATCATAACTAAGGGCATCGTAGTATTTTACATCGCTTAACCTTGTAGCTACACCTTTTGACCCTCCAGAGTTATTATCTCTATATATCACTCTAACACCTACACTCGCTAAAACATCGACTAGGTTTTCATACTGCCTCTTATCATCATCGTAGCTATCTTTAGAAAACTTTGAAAACATACAAGGTAGAGATGTAGCTGTTGCGGTTCCACAAGAGTAAAAGTTACTCAAAGAAAAAACATCTTCACGGTTTTTTAAAAGTGGGTTTGTCTCCCTATCATAGCCATTTAACGAGAAATTTTTAGCTCTAGCAGTCTCCCCTACAACTAAAATATATAGTTTTTTCTTATCTTTTGTAACTATCCTCGCATCTGTTGCTATGGGTATAATTTTTCTATCTTTTTTTATCTGCCTTTTAGTGTAAGAGATAAAAGAGGTTATGGGATAAGATGGGTTCAGGTAAGATGTAAGCTCTTTATGGTTTCTCATAAAAGGGATGATATCTCTACTAAAAAATATAAAAATCACCACCAAAGCTATAGATGATAGCCCTATAAAAATGGCACGATTTACCAACTCATCTTTTGGTTTTTTAAACTCTATAGGGTATCTATATAACATATACAAAGGGATGATACAAAGCAAAAGTAGATAGAGTAAAAGTCTAAGTGTCATTAGCTCACTAGCCTCTGCTATATCGGTCTCCATAACATTTGTTATCATATCTCTATCAATGATGATAGAAAAACTATTCATAAAGTAAGCACTAAAAGTATAGACAACTATAAGCAGAGAAAAAGTAGCCTTTAGTAGGTACTTTTGGGTAAGTATGGCGATAGCATTTAGCACTAAAACCAATAAAATAAAAACTACAACAGGGACTATATAGATAAGGAGTCTATTTTCATCAACTATGGCAAAATTGTAGAGTTTTGTAAAAAATGTATAGTTAGCAAAAAGTGTTATGTAGATAGCTAAAGCTATAATAACTTTTTGTGAATCTAGAAGTACTAATCGTTTAAGCATATCGCTCCTAAAAAAAGGTAACGAATTTTACTCCTAGATAGTTAATGTTTAAGCTTTTGGTCTAAAAGCTTTTATAACCTCTTCATTTGTTTTTATGTATGCTCCACCGATGATATCTAAGCAGTAAGGTACCGCTGGAAAAACAGCATCCAAGCACTCCCTTATAGACTTTGGTTTACCTGGTAGGTTTATGATGAGTGAGCTGCCTCTAATCCCTGCACTCTGTCTAGATAGTATCGCGGTTGGAACATACTTTAGGCTAACTTGCCTCATAAGCTCACCAAAACCTGGCATCATCTTTTGACAAACCGCTTCGGTCGCCTCTGGAGTAACATCTCTAAGAGCTGGTCCTGTCCCACCTGTAGTAACCACTAAAGAACACCCTTGCTCATCGCAAAGCTCTATCATAGTCGACTCGATGATACTCTGCTCATCTGCGATACATCTATAGACTATCTCAAACTCACCATCTATATACTCTCTCATAGTATCTTGTATAGCAACTCCCGATATATCTTCATATATCCCTGCACTTGCTCTATCACTTGCTGTTATTACACCTATCTTTAACACTACTTAACCTCCAAAAAATGATTTGCTTTTTTTATATAAGTGAGTGATGCAAAAGTTAAAAAAAACTCCATTGCCTTTTGCACATCGATGATATGATCTTCACCACCAATATAAACCTCTAAAACAACACCGCTCCTAAGTAAAAACTTAAGCTCATCTTCGCTCCACCTATACTCTAAAAGCTCCCTTAGTTGCTCCTCATCACTATAGCCTAAAACTATATCGCTCTTTTTATATGGTAAAAATGAGTTTGTTATAAACTGCTCTATGTAACTAGAGCTGCCCTTTTTATACCCTAAAAGTTGAAGTTTTACAAACCGCTCATCTGCTCCATGAAAAAAAGCTGGGCTAAAAAGCTGAAGCTTATCTACCCTTTTACCATCTTTTAGATTTTTTAGAGTAAACTCAAATGCCTTGATAGCTCCATAACTAAAACCGCAAATACAAAAATCACTCTCATCTATAAAATCGGCAAAAAAGCCCTGCTCATCTTGCAAAGAAAAACCATTAAAGTAGATCATTTAGTAGCTTTAAAACCTCATCTTTTGTTACACTCTCTCGCTCTTTTAGCACTTGCTCTATCTGCTCTATGGTGTCTAGATGAGTACTTAAAAACTCTCTACTTTGCTCTTTGAGTTCTAGTAGTATCTCATCTTCATCTTGTGAGATTAGAGTGCTACCCATACCATAACTCTGAGCCATATCTTGTGCTAAGCTCTTAGCCTCATCTAAATCATTTTTAGCACTACTTGCATGTTCACCGTGTTTTATACCACAAGCTACCATACCACTTAGTAGCATCTTCACCCTAGACTCTAGTTCATGTTTTAAGAGTGGCTCATCTGTTGATGGTGTTAGTTTTTCGTTTGATAACATAAGTTTTTCAAATGGTATGTCATAGTAGGTTGCACTAAGAGCTTTTGCTGCTTGATATGTTAAGAGTAGCTCTTTTTGCTTAGCACTTAAGACTAAAAGCCTTTTTTTACCAAACATCACTTTATCTTTTACTGCAAAAAAATGCTCATCTATAACTTTTATCTCATTGTTTCTTATAGCTAAAAGTGTCGCTTCATTTACTAAAGCTGCTAGAGCTGCACCGTTAAAGCCAACACTCATAGATGAGATAATATCGACATCTACACTATTTGGTATGCGAGATAGGTAGGTTTTTAGTATTAAAGCTCTCTCTGATTTTGTTGGTAACTCAACAAATATTCGCCTATCAAACCGCCCTGCTCTAAGGAGTGCTGAGTCAAGAACATCTATGTTATTAGTCGCTGCTATAACCATAACACCGCTTGAGCTATCAAACCCATCCATCTCTGTTAGTAGTTGGTTTAGTGTCGCCTCTCTCTCATCATTTCTAGTGCCATCTCTTTTTTTACCAACCGCATCTATCTCATCTATAAATATAATCGAAGGGGACTGGGCTTTTGCTACACTAAAAAGTTCATGGACTCTTTTAGCTCCCATACCGACATATATCTGCACAAAAGATGCCCCACTTTGGTAGTAAAATGGCACCCCCGCTTCATTTGCCATCGCTTTTGCTATCATAGTTTTACCAACCCCAGGGGGACCTACTAAAAGTACACCCTTTGGCATCCTTGCACCGAAGTTTTTGTACTTTTTTGGGTTTCTCATAAAGTCTATAATCTCTTCTAGTTCACTCTTAACATCACTTATACCGCCAACATCATTAAATGTTATATCACTTCTCATAGGTAATATCTGCGAAGTTTGCATATCTAGCGCTTCTGCTTTAGGTGCTATTTGGGTCTCTTTTGATTTTATCCACCATCTATAAAAGAGTGTCACTATTGCTACTAGAAGTAAAAATATTAGCACATAGACAAGTGGGTTATAGCTATTTTTAACCTTTACCTTATGGTCTATAAACATCTGTGGATTTACTTGAGATGATGGGATTTTATATAGACTTTGAGCAGTTTTTATATATACATAATCATCTGTTGCGACTATGTTTTTGATATCTTTTGACTCTAAGATAGAGATCGCTTCATTTAGGGTTATATCATCAGCATTATCTCTTAGAAGTACAAAAAGTAACAGCAGTGCTATAACGATGGACGATAGATAAAGCAGTACTCTGTTTGTCTTAAAACTTGCCATAGTTACCCTCCATAGTAGCTTCATAGCTAGTTATATTTACCCAGTTTCCACTAAGCTCCTCGTCTGAACTTATGGCTATTTTGTTAAAGTGCTGATCATAACCTATAGCATAGCCATCTTTATAGCTCTCTATTAGCACCTCTAACTCCCCTTTAAAGTTTTTTCTAAAAGCTAGATTTTTCTCTTTAACGATAGCCTCAACCTCGTGGAGTCTCTCTTTTGCTACTACTCCATTTACATCTATCTTTAGATTTGCCGATGGGGTGTTATCTCGCGGTGAGTAGGTAAAAGCATGTATGTGGGTTAGTGGGAGTGCTTTTATATTTTGCATAGCCTCTTGCCAAATCTCCTCACTCTCACCCGGATGAGCTACTATAAAATCGGTCCCTATAGCAAAACCTTTTGATGCTAACTCCTCAAAAAGTAGCTTATCTTGATTGTAGACATTTCGCCGATTCATAATCTTCAACATCTTTGGTGAGGTGTGCTGAAGTGCTATGTGTAGATGTTTTTCTAACCACGGCTCATCTAGTATCTCTTTAAACTCACTATCTATCTGAAGCGGCTCTATGCTACCCACTCTTATACGTCTAACTCCTCTTATTTGGGAGATTTTTTTCATAAGTTTAGCTATAGAGCTTTTTGTATCAACCCCATAGCTTCCGACATTTGTCCCTGTCAATATAAACTCACCATACCCATGTGAAGCAAGACGGGTTATCTGCTCTAACACTTTTTGCTCATGCATACTTCTAGCACCGCCTCTGACTTGGGGTATGATGCAGTATGAACACTTAAAGTTGCACCCCTCTTGTATCTTTATAAATGCTCTACTTTTACCTATAAAATCATCAACAACACTATCATCTATAAACTCAAGATCTCCAAGCATATAAAATGGCTCTTTTTGGCTTAAAAGCTCATCTATCTTTGCCTTTTCACTCTGACCAAAAACACCCGCCACACGACCACTTTTTAGTAGCTCCTCACCTTTTGTGTGAGCCCCGCAACCAGTTAGATAAATCTTAGCATTACTCTTTTTCTCTAGTGAAGATATATACCCTCTTACACTACTATCTGCCCCATTTGTAACGGTACATGAGTTTAGTATAACTATATCTGCACTATCTTCATCTTCGGTTATATCGTACTCTTTTAGTGAGTCCATCATAACGGCTGAGTCGTACATATTTGTCCTACAACCAAATGTTTTAAAATAGACTTTTTTTCTCATATCACTCCATTTTCAAATGGCGGGTTTGGCTTTTTGCCCCGCTCTAGGTGCATCATCTGTGTAGGATAAGCGATGGTTATATCATCTTCTGCTAAAAAAGCATCTACTATCTCTATAGATATAGTGCTTCTTAGGGTTAGTGTTGCATAGGCATTTGTAAGATACCATGAGCTTATCCTTATGCCATTTGACTCTATAAAGCTAAATATTCTAGGCTCAACATTTGTATGTTTTAGGCTATATTTATTTCTTAGTTTATTTAGCTGTTTTCTAGTTATATCCATATACCCTTTTGAGTACTTTTTAGTAACCTCTCTTGCTATATGGATAGCTTTTTTATGATTTGACTCAAAGGTTATGACTATATCTACACCATCCCAAACAGTCTTTAGTGATGAGTGGGTATAGTTTGATATAAGCTTTGTAAAGACAAAGTTATTTGGTACAAAAACCATCCTACCTGCCCTTCTTGTCTCATCTACTGTAGTTAGAGTTACATCTTCTAGTATCGTTATGCGAAGCAAAGATATATCTAGTATATCACCAACATAACTAGAGCCATCAAGGACAACTCTTATGCGGTCTCCTACATGAAAACTCCCACCTAGTACTATAACAAGCCACCCTAAAAGGGACATAAACCAGTCTTTCATAGCTATAGCGATACCCGCCGAAGCAAAACCTAGTATAGTAACTAAGTAGCTGACATTTTCTATATAGCTAAAAAAGAGTATAAGTACAACTAGAGTAACAGTGATGAATGTTATGATTTTGTTGGCTGTATAAAATCTCTCATTGTCGGTTATATACTTTTTGCTTATATATTTGAGCATAAATGATAGTACAAATATAAAAACTAACAAGACACCTATCTTTATAGACTTTATAAACTGAGCTCTAATCTCTTTGTTTATGCTAACCTTTACGATGTCTAGCTGTTTTTCATAAACATCTATAGTTACATTCATCGTCTCAAGGGCTGATTCAAACTTATCTAGCCGTTTTATCTTTGATACATACTCGCTATCTATCTCATCTTTTGGCTCTAGTTCTCTTATTTGGGTATATAGATCTAGCTCTGTTTTTAGGCTTGTTATAAGCTCTTTTAGCTCTGAAGCTTTTAGTTTATACTCCCCAAACTCCTGCTCTATATTTTTTAAAAAAGATAGCCCTGAAAATATATCGATAGGGTTTGTTATATGTGGCACATCTTCGATATTTGGCGGTGTTAAGATGTTAGAAAATGGTATAGAGTCTCTTTTTTTTAGTTTCTCAACCTGAGTTGATAACATATCCTCTTTTGCCATCAAAAAGATAAGCTCATCCTCTTGCTCTACACCCCTTTTTTTTAGAGATTTTAACTTCTCTATTTGGGTTTGGATATTTTCTAAACTACCTCTAATATCTACAGATGCAAGGTATGATTCATAACTTTTTACCCAAACACTATCTTTTTTAGCTATCTTTTGCTCTGCTTCAAGTAAAGCCTCTTTTAATGAAGCTAGTTTTTGTTTTGTCTGTAACTCTTGTTGCTCTATGGCGATTTGTGCCTCATCTATAGTAGGCTCATCTGCTAGTAGAGTAAAAAATACTAAACCAAAAAGTAGAAGTAATATCTTCACACACTACCCCGCATAGCTATTTAAAACACACATAAGAGTTCCAAACTCCACCTCATCGCTTATAACCACATCGCCGATACCTAGTGGAAGTATAAAAGTTATCTTATCATCGCCACTCTTTTTATCAAGGAAAAATGCCTCATAAAAACCTCTAACATCTTTTATGGTGTAAGTTGTAGGTAGGTTGTAGTTTTGTAAAACCGCTTTTATCCTATCTAGCTCTTTTTGGGTTATAAGGTTCATCTTTAGGGCTAGTTCATTTGCCATAGCTATACCTATAGCGACCGCTTCACCGTGTAAATACCCTTTGTAGTTTGTCTCATTTTCTATAACATGGGCAAAAGTGTGTCCATAGTTTAGTGCCGCACGGATCCCCTGCTCCTTCTCATCTTCACTAACAACTCTCGCTTTTGTTTGAACTGAGTACTTTATAGCCTCTTTTAAAACCTCTTCATCTCTTAGATCATTTTTCTCTAAAAACTCAAAAAACTCTTTATTAAAAGTGACCGCCATTTTTACTATCTCAGCAACCCCTGCACCAAACTCTCTTTGTGGGAGAGTCGATAAAAAGTAGGTATCTATATAGACCGCTTTTGGTTGATGAAAAGCACCTACTAGATTTTTGCCATACTTGTTGTTAAAACCTGTTTTTCCACCAACACTCGCATCTACTTGAGAGAGCAAAGTTGTTGGTATCTGTATAAAATCTATCCCTCTTTGGTATATACTAGCAGCATATCCGCACATATCGCCTATAACTCCGCCACCAAAAGCGATAAGTAGAGATTTTCGGTTAAATCTATGCTCAAATAGTTTATCTAGTATAGTGTCGATACTTTTTTGGTTTTTAAACTCTTCGCCATCTTCTAGTATAACCTCAACTATCTCTTTAGCTTTTAGTTTTTTTAGTAGATATGGTAGGTGTAAATCTGCTATGGTTTTGTTTGTAACTATCGCTACTTTTGTATCAAACTCTAGCTCTTTTAGGGTGTCGATGGTTATATCGTATGAGTTGTCTATAACTCTTTTTAAAGGGATGTGTACTTGCATAAATCTTCCATGAAAAATAACAACTATAATACTAAAAAATTTATAACAAACCGCTTTATAGCTGTATAGGGATAAAAAGTTGGTGGTAATTATCTAACTTAAAATATAATTTTTCACTATTTGTAGATAGGAGTGAAGTTACCTCTTTTCTAGTTATATGTCTAGTAAATGGTAGCACTTGTATAAAATTATCCCTTTTTCTAAGGGTTTTTATAGGGTTTTGGTTATCTTTAGTAATCTTTATGGTTTTTGAAAATATCTTAGATAGACTAACAAAATGCTCAATAACCTGCTCTTTTATCTCTTGATGTTCATTTAGGTAGTTGTATAGCTCCAAAGAGTAGCCCATTTGTTCTGATATATCAAATATGGTTGAACTCATCTTCTCAAGGTCGCGACTATCATTTACTATAGCTACAACATCTTTTAGTTTGCTTATAGATTTATCTGCTAGTTTAAAAACAGGCTTAGATGCCTCGTAAAACATCTTTTTTATCTTATCATCTGCAAAAATCTCGCTAGATGTCATAATAAGCCCTATATGATTTTGAATGATATCTTTTGAAAATACCCCCTCACACTCGCCTACATCGTACTTTATAGCGACTGTAATATCTTCACATCTATACTTTTTTATCTCATTTATAGCTTCAAAATTGTTTGGATTTATAACCCTTACAAATAGTGATTTGGCTAGTTTTTTTTGTATATAAGCAGCTCTTGCCATAAGTTTTGGTAGAGTTTTAAGCTCAAGCCTATCCATATCTATAAACATATAAAGTCTAGAACCAAACGGTTCAGGAAACTGCCCTAACTCCCTTTTAGCTGCTAGATAGACCGATTTTAGTATATTTGGCTGACCGATTAGTAGCAGTGTATCGTTTGGGTGTATCATAGAGCTACGGTTTGGTAAAATCAGCTCATTTGCCCTATATATAGCTGCTATTTTCCAATCTTTTTGCTCAATAACTCCTATGTGTCTATACACAAATGAGCTTCCAAAAGGGATGGAAACCTCCATAATCTCGCCATTTCCTAAACCAACATTTTGTGCAATAACAGGCATATTTGGTAGATAATCAATAAGCCTTGATGCTAATATATCACTTGAGTTAAAAACCAAAATATTTGCATCACTTGGCTCAAGATATAGGTTGCTCAAAACTATAATGTGGACATTTTTTTTCATAGCTCGTATATTTTTTATAGTGTGAGTAATATCTTGTGGCTCATCTAGGAGTATAAAAATCTCAAAAAACTCCATCTTTAGAAGATTTGCTAGTTTATACTCACTTGTTGGATCAAACTCATAAAATTTAAACCTATCTTGATTTATATTTTCATAATCTTGGGCTTTTGGCTCAACTACATAGTAGATATTTTCACCTGTATATGTTTGAGATATCCTTTGTATAAACTTATAGTTTGTATCGCCATCGCCGATGATTAGGATCTTTTTCATTTTATAAACTACTCTTTTTTATAAGTTTTACACCAATCTCTAAGTGCGGTGTATATGCAAACTGATCAAAAGCTACCATATCTTCTATGGTGTGAGTTTTTAGTAGCTCTTGTAGGTTTTCTTGTAGGGTATAAGGGTTACACGATATATAAAGTATATGCTCATACCTTGAAACAAGCTCTAGTGTTAGCTCATCTAGCCCACTTCTAGGGGGATCTACAAAAATAGTTTTAACATTATAGCTAAGTAGATTAACTCCCCTTAAACGGTTATACTCCCTAAGCCCATCTATAGCACCTACAAAATCCTCTGCACTTAGCCTTAAAAACTCGATATTTTCTATACTATTTAGTAGCATATTTTCTTTTGCAGCTGCTATGCTTGATTTTGATATCTCGGTTGCTAAAACCTTAGAAAAGCTCTTAGATAGTGGGATAGTAAAGTTACCAGCTCCACAATAAAGCTCAAGCAAATCTCCACCAATACCACTTAGTTTATCGATACTCCAGCTTATCATCTGCTCATTTACAAGCCTGTTTGGCTGAGTGAAACTATTTTCTATATATCTAAAATAGAACTTCTCATTTTTGATATTTAACTCTTCGGTTACATAATCATTTTTTATAACCTCTTTTTGTCCACGACTACGACAAACAAGCAAGATACCAAGCTCATCTGCCATAGTTTTAGCAAGAGCTAAAAACTCACTACTAAGTTTTTTGTGATAAAGCAGACTAACTAAAACCTCACCACTACTAGCACTTAAAAAATCTACTCCAAAGAGCTTATGTTTTAAATCGTACTTTTTTATAGCCTCTAGTAGTTTTGGCATAAGATTATATATAGATATATCTACTTTTGGACACTCATCTATCGTGATGGTTTTGCTCTTATCTATCGCCCCCATCGCATAGCTTATATCATCACCCTCATGCCATATGCGAAACTCAGCCCTTGCTCTAAAGTGTATAGGTTGTGAGTAAAATACCTCTAATTTAGTGCCTAAAAGCTCACTAAACTTTGCTACTTTTTTATCACTCTCATCTTTATAACCATCTTTGTACTCTATACAAGAGCCACATATTCCAAAATATTTACAATTCATTTTATTGAGTTTATCAAGTTTCCTATAAGTAGATTCCACCCATCGATAAGTACAAAAACAAGTATCTTAAATGGCAAAGCTATCATGATCGGTGGCAACATCATCATACCCATCGACATAAGAATAGAAGCAACAACCATATCTATGATAAGAAATGGTAAAAATATCAAAAAACCTATCTCAAAAGCGGTCTTTAGCTCACTTATAACAAAAGCGGGTATAACTATGCTAAGTGGCACATCTTCCACACTTTGTGGGTTTTGCATATCTCTTATGCGAAGAAAAAGGGCTAAATCTTTCTCTCTTGTGTTTTTTATCATAAAGTTTTTAAATGGCAAAGTGCTTTTAGTAAATGCCTCTTCATAGCTTATCTCTTTGGCTATATAGGGCTTTATACCATTATCGTAAGCCTTTTGACCCACAGGCTCCATCACAAAAAAAGTGAGTATCATAGCTAACATAACTAGTAGTTGAGTTGGTGGGGTTTGTTGAGTCCCTAAGGCTTGTCTTAAAAAACCAAAAACTATCAAAAACCTTGTAAAAGTTGTCATAACTAGCACTAAACTAGGTGCTAAAAAGAGTATCGTTAAGAGTAGAAGTACATTTAGTGAGCTAACTAACTGCTCAGGGGTATTTGGTGCTGATAACTCAAAGTTCATCGTCGGAACTGGCGGAGTTTGAGCTTGAAGTGCCAATGTAAAAATAAAAAGCATAAGTAGTAGTTTTTTCATCGGCAAAATTATATCCAAAATATAACTCATCTATATTTTGCTATAATACCTATAAAAAAATTAGGAAATTTTGTGATAACACTAAAAGATGCACTAAAACTAAACAAAGATGAGCTAGATGAGCTAAAAAAAGATTTGATCAAAAAGATAGAGGCAAAAAAAGAGATAAATGCCTACATAGACACACAAAATATAGGCTCTGGTGTTCCTATAGCCATCAAAGACAATATTCAAGTAAAAGATTGGCAGGTAACCTGTGCTTCAAAGATACTTCAAGGCTACAAAGCCCCATATAATGCTACAGTTATAGATAAGCTCTTAGCTGCTAATCTTAGCCCATTTGGTAGGGTAAATATGGATGAGTTTGCTATGGGAAGCACTACTGAGTCTAGCTTTTATGGCAAAACCCTAAACCCACATAACTACGAGTGTGTAGCGGGTGGAAGTAGTGGTGGGAGTGCTGCTGCTGTTGGTGCTGGTATAGCTATAGCTTCACTTGGAAGTGATACAGGTGGTAGTATCCGCCAACCTGCTGCTTTTTGTGGAGTTGTTGGGATGAAACCAACTTATGGAAGAGTTAGTAGATACGGTCTAGCAGCTTATGCTTCAAGTCTAGATCAGATAGGACCCATAACTCAAAATGTTGAAGATGCGGCAATACTCTATGACATCATAAGTGGTCACGATACAAAAGACTCAACTTCGATGGCAAAAAATGACAAAGTTAGCCAAAACCTAAACATAGATAGAAAACTTCGCATAGCAGTTTTACCAAAACATATAAAAGATGCTTCAGATGAGATACAAAAAGCATATAGTGATACTATAAAACTACTAGAATCAAACGGCCACACTATAGTTGAGAAAGAGCTTTTAGATGCTAAGTTTGATATATCGGCTTACTATATCACCGCAACTGCTGAAGCGACCACAAATCTAGCAAGATACGATGGTATAAGATACGGTTTTAGAGCCGATGCTAAAAACCTAAATGAGCTATATATAAACACTAGAAGCGAAGGTTTTGGAGATGAGGTAAAAAGGCGAATCTTGCTTGGAAACTTCGTACTATCTAGCGGATACTATGAGGCTTACTATGTAAAAGCTCAAAAAACTAGAGAGATTATAAAGCACCAATACGATGAGATATTTAAAGATGTAGATCTGATTTTATCGCCTGTAACACCAACAACTGCAAATCGTTTTGGTGAACTAGCCGATCCTATGGCGATGAAACTTAGTGATCTTTATACTCTAAGTGTAAACTTAGCAGGGCTTCCTGCTCTATCTTTACCTGTTGCAAAAAGTAGTGATGCCCTGCCGATAGGGTTACAGTTTATAGCAAATGCTTTTGATGAGCAAACACTTTTTGATGGAAGCTTAGCACTTGAGAGCTACTTAAAATAAGGGGTAAGATATGCAAAAGAGTTTTGAGGTTTTAAATGTCAAATGTGGCGGATGTGCAAACACTATAAAAACAGCACTAAAAGATGAGTTTGGTGAAGTTGAAATCAACCTTGAGGTTGAACCTAGAGTAGTTACTCTAGATATAAAAGATGAGGCACAAGAGGAGCTTCTTAGAAAAAAACTAAGATCTTTGGGCTACCCTATGAGCGATGAGGAGATGGGAGCCTTAAGCAAAAGTGGATTAAAAGCTAAAAGCTTTATCTCTTGTGCTATAGGTAAGATGAGCGAAGATAAGGGGTGAATACTTCGTCATTGCTAACTTGATCTGGAATCTCTTTTATTTCAAAGCATAGACCCAGAACCTTGTTTAGAGTGACAAATACCTAATAAGCCCTATCTAAAAGCTTAAACTTTTGCTCTTTATTCTCTTCTATAGTATCAGTAGATTTTGAAGTTGTGGGGGTTTTATCAAAAACCTTAGTGTCATGTTGCTCTGGTGTGTAGTAGATAGAAGTTAGTATAAAAAACCCAACCACCAAAGCGACTACCCCGACATAAAACCAAAGGTATTTTTTAATGTCGGGATTTTTTTGAATACGCAGCAATCTTAGTACATTCCGCCCATGCCACCCATACCGCTCATATCTGGCATAGCTGCTGGTTTTTCTTCTGGTAACTCATATATAGCTGCTTCAGTTGTTAAGAGCAGACTTGCTATAGATGTAGCATTACTAAGAGCTACTCTACCAACCTTGGCTGGGTCTATGATACCCGCTTCAAACATATCTACATACTCGCCAGTAGCAGCATTGAAGCCGATATTTTCGCTCTTTGCACTCTCAACACCATTTACAACTACTCCTGCATCATATCCTGCATTTGTAGCTATCTGTTTTAGTGGTGCTTTTATCGCTCTTAGGATTATCTCGCAACCTATCTTTTGATCGCCACTAAGCTCAAGTTTTACTTTTGAAGCAGCTCTTATAAGTGCTGCACCACCACCTATAACAATACCCTCTTCAACTGCTGCTTTTGTAGCACTTAGAGCATCATCGACTCTATCTTTTTTCTCTTTCATCTCAGTTTCACTAGCAGCACCTACTTTTATAACTGCTACACCGCCACTAAGTTTTGCAAGTCTCTCTTGAAGCTTCTCTTTGTCGTACTCGCTTGTAGTTGAGCTTATTTGAGTTTTTATCTCATTTATACGAGCTTTTACCGCTTCGGCTGAACCTTTACCATTTACTATAACACTATTGTCTTTATCTATAACAACTCTACTAGCTTGTCCTAGATGCTCAAGTGTAGCACCACTTAGAGTGTGTCCCGTCTCTTCTGCTATAACAGTTCCAGCAGTTAGAGTCGCTATATCTTGAAGCATAGCCTTTCTTCTATCGCCAAAACCAGGGGCTTTAACGGCTGATATATTTAAAACTCCCCTTAGTTTATTTACAACCAAAGTAGAGAGTGCCTCACCCTCAACATCTTCGGCTATTATAAGTAGTGGACGAGATGTTTTTTGAACTTGCTCTAGTACTGGTAGTAAATCTTTTAAACTTGTAATCTTGCTATCTGCTAAGAGTATATACGGGTTTTCTATCTCAGCGGTCATCTTTTCAGTGTTTGTTATAAAGTAAGGGCTAAGGTAGCCTCTATCAAACTGCATACCCTCAACAACATCAAGCTCATCTGAGATACCTTTAGCCTCTTCAACAGTTATAACACCATCTTGACCAACTTTCTCCATTGCTTCTGCTATCATATTGCCTATCTGCTCATCTGAGTTAGCAGATATAGTTGCAACTTGAGCTATATCTTTTTTGCCATTTATAGCCTTGCTTGAAGCTTTTAGATTTACCAAAATAGCCTCACAAGCCTTGTCCATACCTCTTTTAACCTCGATAGGATTTGCTCCTGCTGTTATGTTTCTAAGCCCTTCGCTAAATATAGCATTTGCCAAAACAGTAGCCGTTGTAGTGCCATCTCCCGCCTCATCTGCTGTTTTAGATGCTACATCTTTAACTAAAGTTGCACCCATATTTTCAAGCTTATCGGCTAACTCTATCTCTCTTGCTACACTAACACCATCTTTTGTTATGGTTGGGTTTCCGTAGCTTTTTTGTATAAGTACATTTCGCCCTCTAGGTCCCATAGTAACCTTAACCGCATCGCTTAGTTTTGTTACACCTCTTGCTATAGCATTTCTTGCTTCATCTGAAAAAATTATCTCTTTTGCCATTGTTTACTCCTAAAATTATTTAATTATTCCAAAAATATCTTCTGTCTCTAAGATAAGATACTTTGTGCCATTAAGTGTTATCTCATTTCCACCATATTTACCAAAAACCACCTTATCCCCACAAGCTAGTTCGCTAACTTCTGAGCTAATCGCTACAACTTCACCCATCGATGGTTTCTCTTGTGCATTGTCTGGTATGATGATCCCGCTTGCTGTGGTATTTTGCTCATCTGAGCGTTTTACTAAAACTCTTTTACCTAGTGGTTGAAAATTCACCTTTAACTCCTTGTTTAGATTATAATTGTTTTTCAAAGCGAAATTTTACTTATTTTAAGTAACAAAGTCAATACTCTTAGCCTATACGACTAAACTTACTTGATAGCACTTAGTAAATATATTTTAGTCATAAAACTAAGATAAACTATTTTCCTATAAATATCAAAAACTTAGCTAACTTAAAGCTTTGGGTTTATATAATTCCATCTCTAAATTGATGTCAAGGTAGCTCAGCTGGTTAGAGCGCTGGTCTCATAAGCCGGAGGTCGGGAGTTCAAGTCTCCCTCTTGACACCATTTATAACTTCTATTCCGGATTAGCTCAGCGGTAGAGTAGGCGACTGTTAATCGCTTGGTCACTGGTTCGAATCCAGTATCCGGAGCCACTTTTACTCCACTTATCTAATTATAAAATATTTTACACTATATAGTTATATCTAAATTGTTTTTTTGCTCTTTTTCATCTTTATAAGCCTCTAAGCCATTGGCCTCATCTTGGGACTCTTTAGCTTTTTGCTGTTGTGCTTTTATCATCATCATAGTAGCACTTGAAGCGACTGAATAGTCTTGCGGACTAGGATCAGATGGTGCTAGAGCTGCGGCTATAACTTGTTGTGCTATTTGTATCGTCTCATCTGGGGTTTGAGCTTCTCTAGTAGCTATAGGCACTTCACCACCTATGGCATACATTTTATTATCGGGCCCTCTTTGGTAAGTAAAAGAAGCGGCTCCAGCTAAAGCACCGCCAACTGCTTGGTGTGCTGCTTCGTGAGCCCTTACATGAGTATCTATCGCTTCAAGCTTATCTACCTCAGCTTGTTCCTCTTGGCTAAGCTCATTTGGGTTAGATTCACTTTTATCTACAGATTTTTCATCTTCTTTAGACTCTTTAGAGTTATAGTAAAAACTATCTTGGTTGTAAAAACCTGCTTGAGTTACTTGCATAATAACTCAATTATACCACACTAACTATGCAAATTGTGGTTGTAAAAACGGTATAACCTGCTTTTTACGACTCAAAACTCCATCTAGCCATGCTTCATTATCTTCTACTTTTACACCAAAAGCACTCTCAACCTTGCTCATATCATCACTTAGTGCTAAAAGTCTTGAACCCTCTTTCATGATATCTGTTAAAAGTATAAGTATGGTATGAAGACCACCCTCTTCTTTCATAAGCTTCATATCGGCAAATAGCTCATCTACTCTGCTATCAAGTGCCGATATATCTACCATCTCAAGTTGCCCTACTCCTACCTTAACACCGTTCATATCAAAAGCTTTATAGTCTCTTGTGTTAAGATCTCTTGCACTAGCCCCATCTATAGCCGATTTTGCTATAAACATCTCCATAGCTAGTGCTTTATAATCCTCTATAGCACATATCTGGCTAAGCTCCTTAACTGCTTTAGTATCTACCTTGGTACAAGTTGGGGACTTAAATATCACAGTGTCACTAAGTATCGCACACATCATCATACCCGCTATATCTTTTGGGATATCTACTTTGTAGTGATCATACATCTCTTTTATAACTGTGTTTGAACATCCGATGGGTCTTATCCAACACTCAAGCGGGGTATCTGTAGTGATATCACCTAGTTTATGATGATCTACTATCCCTAAAATAGTTGAGTCTTTTATATCTTTTGGAGCTTGTGCTAAGTCTGAAAAATCGACTAAATATACTTTTTCACCTGCAAATGAAGTTTTAAGCTCAGGTGCATCAAAACCAAATCTATCTAGTATAAACTGAGTCTCAGGGCTAATCTCGCCTTGTCTAACTGCAACACAATCCTCACCTATCGCATTTTTAAGATAAGCTAAACTTATAGCACCGACTATCGAATCACTATCTGGATTTGTGTGACCAAAAATATATGTTGACATTTATTACCTTTTTTATTGGAATTATACTTTTTGAAGGATTAGTAAAACTTTATCCTTAGTATCGTAGAGTGAAAATGGTTGTTTTTGCTTAAGTTTTAACTCTGGGTGTTTGATAAAAGCTGTTGTTTTGTGAAAATACTGAGTTAAACTCTCTTGATGTTTTGTGTAGCAGTTATCATTTTGTTTGGCAAAAAGTGTAAAAGTTGTTAGGAGTTGATCATCTTCATAAGTTGCATCGACAACTAAAAACTCATCTTCACTCTCATTTACCATAGAACCCTCAGCGACATCTCTAAAACCATAAAGTGAGTTTATATCTGCTATAAAAACTCCCCCATCGTTTAGTTTTGTAGCGACACTATCTAAAAAACTCTTTAGCTCATTTTCATCAAAAAAATTTAGCACATCAAATATGCTAACTATTGCATCAAAACCACCATCTAGCTCATCTATGGTTTTTTTATATGCCTCTAAGCCTTGCTTTTGACACTCGCTAACCATAACTTCACTCTTATCTATCCCGACACACCTAACACCCTCCTCTTGCATAAGCTTCATAAATCCGCCTCGCCCACACCCAACATCTAGCAGTGTTTTTGGGCTATACTCCTCAAGTTCACTTAAAAAAAGGTGGTGGAGTTTATCGGTTGCATCTTCTATGCCTAGTAGATGCTCAACCTTTGCATATAGTTCAAGTCCCTTACTCATACTATTTTACTTATCTTTTCGTATATATCAAGCACTTCATCTTTTTTTTGGATATAGCTGTTTTTGTTGCATATTAGGTATGTAGATGAGTCCATAATATCCTCAACAACCTCTAAGCCATTTTGCTTCATTGTAGCACCCGTCTCAACCACATCGACTATCATATCGGCAAGTCCGATAAGTGGAGCCAACTCTATAGAGCCGTATAGTTTTATGATCTCAACAGGAACTGCTCTATCTTCAAAGTATCTTTTAGTGATATTTACCATCTTTGTAGCGACCCTTAGTTCACTCTTGCTTAGGTCTAGTTTCTCACCTTTTCTCATCCCTATAGAGACTTTGCATATACCTCTTCGCATATCCAAAAGTCTTATAACATCAAGCTCTTGTTCTTCTAGGGTATCTAACCCTACCACCCCGATATCGGCTGCTTGATGGTAAACATATGTAGCTACATCTTGGTTTCTAACTAACAAAAACTTAAAATCTGGAGTCTCTAGTATAAGCTTTCTATCATCAAAAGCAAAACTACTACCAAATATCTTCTCAAAAATCTCCAAAGTCTCTTTTGCTATACGACCCTTAGGAAGTGCGACACTTAACATACTTCACCCTTTATAAATTTTCTCATACCCTTAAAAACAAGATCTTCATCAACTATGGCATCTTTAAAGATTTTAGCAAACACTTTTGCATCACCACCACAAAGATATATCTGTTTTTTATGGCTTAAAACCTCACTGTAGAGTGTTTTTAAAAAACCATAACTTATGGCATCTTCGCTATTTTTTGGCATTTTATCTAAATCTATCTCAAAGTTAAATGAGTAGGCTAAAAGCTCAGATATCCCTCTATAAGCTCTACTCATCGCCTCTATACCAGGGTAGATATAGCCACCCATAAATTTGCCTTGCTCCATAACATCAACCGTTATAGCACTCCCTGCATCGATAATAACCCCATCGTTTATAGCCTCACAAACCATAATCCTATCTATCCCCATAGTTTGGTAGTATTTGTTCATATCAACACGGGGCGATATATCTACCCAGTTTGGTAGCTTTTGGAGTTTTTGCTTTAACAAAGGGTTTACAGATATAAAATATACCCTCTCGCTCATACTCGATGGATCAAAACTATCTATATAAAATCTATAACTCCCTTTAGGGCTATAAAAGTTATAGGTTGTGTTGCCAATATCACAAAGTACCATGTTTTAGGCTCCAACCCTGTTTTTTTAGAAGTGGCTTTACTTTTGTGCAAAGTGGGGCATCTAAAAAAAGTACTTTATGTTTAAATGAGTGATCACAATAAATAGTGAGTTTTACAAGTAGCTCATCTAGCTTTTTTATATCTTTTATAAAAAACTTACTCTTTTGAGATATAACAAAAATAGCACTAAAATAGCCATCTAAATCGACCGCTTTATAGATCTTTAGCCTATTTTTACTACCTATCTCTTTTGGTAAAATCTCTCGCATTTTTTTATAAATCTTGCCAGATTTTCTAAGATTATCTACTACTATTTGCATACAAAAGTTTAACAGATTTAACCTTTATCTATAGATAAGATGGTAAAATACCGCCCATGAATAATATAGATGATTTTGAGATATTTAGCTTAGATAGCCTAAAGATAGGCGATAGCATACTTTATGATTTGTATATTAGCATAGATGGTAGTTTAAAGCTTGTCTCTCACAGTTTAGCACTGCTAGATGAGGATTTAAAGAGCAAGTTAAACCAACACAAAGCTTTATATATCAAAAAAGACGAGAAGCTAACTATAAATAAAAACAATATAAAACACCTTATAAGACAAAAAAAAGATAATACAAAAGAGGCACTTGAGGTGCTTTATGGGGTATCTGATTTATTTTTTGATAAGTTTTACAAAGATAAAGATGATAAGCTAGATGTTGAGTGTATGAAATCGATCGTTAGTTCTACTATACTACTGCTTAGATATAACGAAAGATTTATAAATGAGGCTATGGCTTTTTTCATAAAAGAGCATACCCTCTCATCTCACTCTTTGCAAGTTTGCATATATTCACTAAGACTTGGGATGTTACTAAAACTTAGTGAAGAGGAGCTAGTTTTACTTGGCATCGCCTCTTTGGTGCATGATATAGGCTACAAAAAACTACCATTTGATGCGATAGAGAAAAATGAGATATTTAGCGATGAAGAGTTTGAGCTTATGAAAGATCATACAAATACAGCAGTAGATATCTTGCTAAAAAATGGCATCAAAAACAAAACTATCTTAGATGGTGTAAAAAATCATCACGAGAGGTATGATGGTAGCGGTTACCCAAATGCTCTAGAGAAACATCAGATAGACAAATGCTCATCTATCATAGCTATATCTGACACCTTTGAGGCTCTAACAAACCATAGAAGTTATAAAAAAAAGCTAGAGACTTTTAAAGCACTAAAACTTATGGTTCAAGATGAAAAATACAACAAAAGCTACCTAAAAGTAGCGATAGCTTCACTAGGATAACACTATGACTATACCACCAAACCTACTAGAAAACAAAAAAGTAGTAGTTGCTCTAACAGGCTCTATAGCTCTATATAAAAGTGTTGAGCTAGTAAGGCTACTTGTAAAACATGGGGCTAAAGTTAGAGTTATTATGAGTGAAGCGGCAAAAAAGTTTATCTCGCCACTAACATTTGAAACCATCTCACAAAATAGTGTCTTAGACGATACAAACGAATCATGGGCAAGTGACTTTAACCATATAGGTTTTGCAAAATGGGCTGATATTTTTATAGTAGCTCCTGCAACTGCAAACACCATAGCAAAGATGGCAAATGCTATAGCAGATAATATTTTACTCCAGAGCATACTAGCTTTTGATGGTATAAAGCTACTAGCACCTGCGGCAAATACTAAAATGTTAGAAAACCCCATAACAAAAGCAAATCTTAAGATGCTAAATATCGCTAACTTTGAGACTATAGACTCACAAGTAAAAGAGTTAGCTTGTGGTGATGTTGGAAATGGTGCTATGGCTGAGCCTATAGATATATTTTACTCCGCTGCTAGAGCACTAATAAAAGATAGCTTTTGGAGCGATAGAAGAGTTATAGTAACAGGTGGTGGAACTATAGAGAAGATAGATGAAGTGAGATATATATCAAACTTCTCAAGTGGCAAAATGGCTTCAAGTTTGGCTACTGCACTATACCTTAAGGGAGCCGATGTAAACCTTATATCTACCCGTTTTGAGCCAAATCTACCAAAAGATTTATACACCATCGATGTAACTAGTTCAGATGAGATGAGAGAGTATCTGGTTGATTCTATAAGGGTTGCAAAAAAAGGCAAACTCTCAAAACCAACACTTATGAGTGATGAGCCTATAAAACTTATACAAAAAAAACCCTATCTTTTTATGGCTGCTGCTGTGGCTGATTATGTAGCAAAATATGTACAAGATGGGAAACTTAAAAAAGATATCTTAGGCGATGAGTGGGATCTAAAGCTTACTAAAAATATAGACATACTCTCAAGTGTCGATAAAGATGGCTTAGTTAGTATAGGTTTTAAGGCTGAACTAGATGAGAGTAGTGCTAGAGATAGTGCTAAAAATATGCTTGAAGCTAAAAACCTTAATGGGGTAGCACTAAATATACTAAAAGACTCAAAGAGTTTTGGAGCTAAATCTAACCAGATAGAGTTTACCACAAAAGATGGCTCTAGTACAACCTCCTATAGCGATAAACTAAGTGTCGCTTTTGAGCTACTAGAACTTAGTAAAAAGCTGTGTGATGAATAGAGCCTCACACATAGCCATAATCATGGATGGAAATGGTCGTTGGGCAAAACAAAGGGGCGAAAAACGGACATATGGTCATAAAGTTGGAGCAAAAGTAGTTCGTGAAATAACTGAGTTTTGTGCAAAAGATGAGGATATAAAAAGGCTAACTCTATATGCTTTTTCAACCGAAAACTGGAAAAGACCTAGACTTGAGGTTGAGTATCTTATGAAGCTTCTTAAAAACTACCTTGAAGATGAGCTAGATACCTACCTAAAAAACAATATTCGCTTTGAGCCAATAGGCGATATAAGAGCATTTAGCAATGAACTTATAAAAACTATAGAGATGTTAAAGCAAAAAACCTCATCTTGCAATGGTTTAGTCCAGTCCATAGCACTAAATTACGGCTCAAGAGATGAGATCATAAGAGCGATAAATAGCTTTGAGACTACAGATATAACAGAGCAGATGTTAAGCAATGCACTAGATAGCAAAGAGGATGTAGATATACTTATAAGAACTGGTGGGCAAAAAAGATTATCTAACTTTTTACTTTGGCAAAGTAGCTATGCTGAGCTGTTTTTTAGCGATAAACTTTGGCCTGATTTTAACTCAAAAGATCTTGAAGCGATTTTAAAAGAGTACAAAAAGATAGAGAGAAGATTTGGGGGAGTTAAAGAGTGAGTTTAGTTTTATACTTCATAATTGGTGTTATATTTGGCTCATTTTTAAATGTAGTTATACTTAGAATCCCAAAAGATGAGAGTGTAGTTTTTGTCTCATCTCACTGCTTTTCTTGCAATGCTCCCCTAAAACCATGGCACAATGTCCCTTTACTCTCTTGGTTTTTTTTAAGAGGCAAGTGTGCTTTTTGTGGTGAAAAAATCTCTATAGAGTATCCGCTTATTGAGTTTTTAAGTGGTGTTATTTTTGTTTTGGTTTTTGCTAAACTAGGTTTTTACTACCCCGCTTTTTTAGTATCATTTGCTTTTTTGAGCCTTTTAGCCCTTAGTGTCATAGATATAAAGTACCAAATGGTACCCGATTCACTAAATCTTTTGGCTATAGTTTTTGCTATTTTTGCCTCATTTGAGTTTGATGGAATTTTACTAAATTTTCAAAATGCCCTTTTAGCAGCGGGTGGCTTTACTCTACTTAGATTTTCACTCTCATATATACTTACTGCTAAAGAGAGAAATCTTGCACTCAAAAACCGCCCATCTTGGAGCAAAAAGTACCACACCTACCCTTTTGTAGAGGTTATGGGCGAGGGTGATATCATGGTAGCTGCTACTATGGGAGCTTTGCTTGGGATAAAACTTATGCTTGTAGCTGTTTTTCTCTCGGCCTTACTTGCTCTTCCTGTTTTACTATACCTACAAACAAAAAGTACAAACTCCCCTAGAGTCGCTTTTGTACCATTTTTAGCTCTAGCTACTTTTTTAGTCTATGTACTAGATAGTGAAGCTTATAGATTTTTAGAGGCACTTTACTCATGAAGATAGCTAAAAGATACCTACTAGATAACCTATCTTCACTCTTTATATCGATATTTTTACCGCTCTTTGGGGTCGCTTCTATAGTTTTTTTGATAAAACTAGCCTCATATACCGCCATTATAGACCTTAGCTTTTTAGATATGGGTGAGCTGTTTTTGTTTATGTTGCCTGAACTGCTATTTTACACCATACCTATATCGTTTTTTGTGGCACTTGTACTTACACTCTTTAAACTATCAAGCGATAATGAGATGGTCGTATTTTTCTCCCTTGGTATAAAACCTAGCTTTATTATGAAGACATTTTTAGCCCCATCGCTCATCTTAAGCGCACTACTTATATTTGATTATTTTGTACTATTTCCCCATGCAAAAACACTCTCACACAACTTTTTATCTTATAAAAAAAGTGAAGCGAAGTTTAACCTCTCAGCTAGTGAGTTTGGACATAAGTTTGGTGACTGGCTACTCTATCTTGCAAAAGAGAACAAAGATGGAAGTTATGAAGATGCCGTACTTTTTAACAAAAAGCAACCCGAAGAGATATTTATAGAGTCAAAAAAAGCAGAGGTTATAAATGATGGTGGAGTTTTAAAACTCAAACTCAGCGATGGCAAAGGTTATAGCTACTCAAAAGAGAAACTAACCCAAACAGACTTTGAGACTATGTATATAAACGATACTATGCAGACTTCGCTAGAGGAGCACTCATCCCCGCTAGAGTATTGGTTTTTACAAAAAGATAGCAAAAAAACAAAATCATTTAACATAAATACCCTAATAGCCCTTTTTGTACCTATAAGTATGTTTTTAACTATGAGCATAGGTATAATCAACTCAAGGCACCAAAAATCAAGGGTCTATCTATACCTTTTTTCTAGCATCATCATCTACTACACACTAGCTATTTTGCTAGAGAAATACCTATCTTACTATGCTATAGCGGTTGTTGTTTTTGGGTGGATGGCTCTAACATTTACTCTATATAAAAATAGTGTCGCTAAAAGATTTTGATGAAGTGCAAAGCGACCATAAGCTACGATGGAGCCGATTTTTACGGTTCACAATCTCAGCTTGATGGTGTAAAAACTATAAACCAAACCATCCAAAACACCCTTAAAAAGTTCAACATAGACTCTAAAATAGTAGCAAGTGGAAGAACCGATCGCGGTGTCCATGCACAAAATCAAGTTATAGACTTTAACCTTCCTGAGTTTTGGCAAGATCTACCTAAACTAAAAGAGCTACTAAACCGCTCTTTGTATCCATCTATAATGGTTAAAAAACTTGAGTTTGCAGATGAGAGTTTTCATGCTAGATATAGTACAAAAGCTAGAGTCTACCGCTACATCATAAAAACAACTCCCCCTACCCCTTTTGAGGCTAGATATGTAGCCTATATAAAAGATGCTAACTTTGAGGCTATAAAGAGAAATATATCTGCTTTTATAGGGGTTTGGGATTTTTCTAACTTTTTTAAAAAAGGTAGCGATACTAAAACAACTACAAGGGAAGTCTATAGGGCTTTTGCCTACAGATATAAAGGCTATATAGTACTAAACTTTGAAGCAAACGGTTTTTTAAGATCTCAAGTGAGACTTATGAGTGCCGCACTTACAAAACTAGATAAAACACAAATGGTGCAGATGTTAGAGCTAAAAAAGAGCTATAAACTCCAACCTGCCCCACCTGAGGGGCTATATTTGGCTAAGATTAAGTATAATAGGGGATGAGTAAAGAATTAGCAAATTTAGTTGATAGTGCCGCTAAAATCTTAGAGGCAAACCAAAAACATATTGAACACAACTATAACGATAAAACCGACCTTATTAGAGTCTCACAAGAACCCATAAAAGAGATACTTAAAATAGTCCCAAAAAACTTAGATAGCTCCGCTGTTTTAAAGCAAATCATAAAAGAGGTGTTTGAGCTAAGAGATAGCGATATTGTATTTTTTCGTCAAAACCACCTGTTTATAAAGCTTTTTAACTCAAAATCGGCTGAAATAGGAAGCTGTGATGAGGGTACCATAGCTTGTAGATATAACGGTATAAATGAGTCTGAGCTAGAGTCTTTTTATAATAACTTTTTTATCAAAGATATAGATACTCACTTCTTTTACAACACCGCAAAAGAGTTTGTAAGCACCTATATGCTTAGCAAAAAGATAAACAACACAACCTATGAAAAGTATGTTTTTCCTTTGATTCAATCAATCATCCACAACAGTTTAAGCCTTATCTTTGATAAAAGTGGTGAGTTTTTTAAAGGTTTTTCAGGGTATGTTTTTAGGATACACTTTAAAGAGGTTTTTGAGCATATTACAGAGATTATCTTGTATGAGCTAAGCATATCAAACAAATATATCGTAGAGTTTTTAAAGTACTACTCACAAGGGGTGATATCATCAGATGGGATAAAATACAAAGTCCCTGAGCTAGAGGCCTCTAGTGGACACAAATGGAGTGTAACCTCTATGATGTCGATCGTAAAGATTTATGTAAAAGCAAGAAATAACATCGAAATCCTAAATCAAGAGTTAGAGCCACTTAGAAAAGATTTGGCAAAACAACATATCGACTCGATTTCGCCCGTTGAGTACAACAGTGAACTAAAGCTAAAAATAGAAAAAATCAACTTTGAACTTCAGTATCTATCTAGAAAACTAAACTCCCTTGTCCTATCGATAGGTAAAAGCAAATCAAAAACAGACTCCCTAAAACTACAAAATGAGATAAAAGCGATAAGAGACTCTATAGGTTCGCTAAATAGCGAAAAAGAGATCTACCAATCTAAACTACTCCCCTCAAATATCTTAAGAGAGTATAATGAGACAAAAAAACAAGTTACCGATTTTCAAAGAGCGATATCTAGAGATGAGAAGATCCTAACCCTAAATCAAGATGCTTATATCTCTATAAAAAGCACACTAACAAAAGCTCTAACTTCCAAAAAGAAGGCTTTTTAGAGCCTACTAAGTGTGTAACATTTTTGTGATACCATCCATAACAAAAAGGTTAGCTCTCTCCATCTTTTCTAAAGCTTCAACCGCCTCTTTGTATCTTTTTTCATAAAAAAAGTCTATAGCTTTAGCAGCCTCTAAATGGACATCTTTATGTGGATCTTCTATCTCTTTATATACAGACATAGAGCTAAATCTCTTTTTTACATCTTCATCATAGTACCATTGACCTAGCTTACACTCTGTAAAATCGGGTAAATCTGAACCTTTGATATCTGATATACCCATAAAAACCTTATAGACTTCAAGTTTTAGAGTGATCTCTTCTATGTTTGCTAACTCTATGTTACTAAGCATACTAGAAGACTCTATCGCCCCTTGTATCTGAGCATAAAGAGCTAAAACCCTTTGCATACCCTCAACACTTTGTGAGCTTTGTTTACTAAAATGATCTACATTTTTCTCACTATTTAGCATACTATCTTTTGCTTTTTTTGCCTCATCTTGGATGATTCTTATGATATCTGAAATCTTTTTAGTAGTATCTCCAGCACTCTCAGCAAGTTTTCGCACCTCATCTGCCACTACAGCAAAACCTCGTCCATGCTCACCCGCACGAGCTGCTTCTATAGCGGCATTTAGTGCTAGTAGGTTTGTTTGGTCTGAGATATTTTCTATCATAAGTACAAACTCACCTATCTCATCTATGGAGCTATTTAGATCTGTTATGATAGTAGCACTACTGTTTATATCGTTTGATATTAGGCTAAGATTTGTTGAGATTTGCTTGGTTGATTCTTGAGCTATTGCCGATTCATCTGAAGCTTTTTCGGTCATCTCTTGCTCTTTGTTTAGGTTTAAGTATAGCTCCTCAAAACCTGTTTGGATACTATCTAAGGACTTGCCAAAGTTTGACATATTTTTAAACATATGCTCATAGAGATACTCTTTTGAACTAGCATCGTCTATGATCTTATCTTTATGTTTTATGTTATCCTCAAGCCCTGCTATCTTAACTTTTAGATTTTTGTTTTCATCCTCTAAAGCCTTTAGTGTTCTTCTTAACTCTTCATTCTCTTTTTTAACACTCGAGCAAAACATCTAAGCCTCCTAAAAACTAAGTAATTTTATCTCTGCTATATTAGCTAAACTTTTGTATATCAAACCAATCAGAGCTTTTCTATTGTTTTTTATAAGCTCATCTTCAACATTTACCATAACATGCTCAAAAAAACTATCTAGTTCAGGCTTTAGAGCAAAAAGTGCATCTAGCTCCTCCTCATAAGATATATATGTTTTAGATATAGCTAGATTGTAAGCTCTAAAAAGCTCCCCCTCAGCCTCATGGCTAAAGAGTGAGCTATCTACTGTCAAATCAGTGCTTAAGTCGATATCTTTTGTGATATTTGCCACCCTTTTAAATGTTGAAAAGTAGTCTGCAAAATCGCTACTAGAAGTTATACTAACAAGTGCTTCTACTTTTTTAGCAATGCTTAGCAGTTCTCTATCTCCACTACTAAAGATAGCTTCAAGGATACTAGGGTTTAGTCTATAATAACCCCTTAGTCTCTCTAAGAAAAACTCCTCAAGTTTTGTTGTGTCAAAATTGTTGTAGTTTTTGGCAAGATTTTTTAATATATCTCTTATATCAAAACTAAAACCAAACTCATGAACTATCCTAACCACACCATTTACCGCTCGTCTAAGTGCAAATGGATCGCGAGAGCCTGTTGGGATCTGCTCTATACTAAAAAGCCCCATCAGGGTATCTAGCTTTATACTCATAGCGACTATGGCACTAAGTCTAGTAGATGGCAAATCACCATCTTCCTTGTTTGGTAGATACTGCTCTTTTATGGCAACTGCTACACTTTGGCTATACCCTAAAGCTTTTGCATAGTAGTAGCCCATAACCCCTTGAAGCTCTGTAAACTCATAGACCATTTCGCTTAGAAGATCTGCTTTTGCTAGTTTTATAACCAAATCTAGCTCATCTTTATCTACTCCACCAAAAAGCTCACAAAGCTCTTTTGCCACAACTCTCTCTCGCTCTATCTTATCTGCTACACTCCCTAAGCCCTTCATAAAGACTATCTTCTCAAGCCCATCTGTGCTAAGCCCTCTTTTTAGATCATTCTCATAAAAAAAGAGTCCATCGCTTAGTCTTGGTCTAAGGACTCTCTCATTTCCTTCTACTACCTTAGAAAAATCGCTACTCATAGCATTTGATACAACTACAAAACGGTTTATAAGCTTATCATCTTTAAAAACAGGAAAATACCTCTGATGCTCTTTCATACTAGTTATGATAACCTCTGGTGGAAGTGTTAAAAACTCCTCATCAAAACTCCCTAAAAGTGCACTAGGGTACTCAGTGATAGCTACCACCTCATCTAAAAGCTCACTATCTTGCTCTATCTTTATACCATTTTTCTCCTCAAGGGCTTTAAATTGTTCTAAAATACTCTCTTTTCGCTTTGATGCAAAAAGCTCAACTCCGCCATCTTTTAGAGTCTCAAAATAACCCTTAATCCCATCTACTTTTATAGCATTAAAACTGCTTCCACGGTGTACAAATGTAGCATTAGATGATCTAATGCCAAAAAGCTCTATATCTAACACCTCATTAGCAAAAAACCCACAAATCCACCGCAATGGCCTTATAAAACTCTCCTCATAAGAACCCCATCTCATCGATTTTCCAAAATCAAGACTATCAAGCCACTCTTTTACCATACTACCTATCAACTCTTTTGAGTCTTTACCTTTTATCTCTTTTTTAAAGTAAAGCACCTCTTTATCATCTTTTATAGTACTCTTAAGCTCATCTAGCTCTACTCCGCACTTTTTAGCAAACCCTATAGCAGCGGGAGTTGCAACCCCATCTTTATAAGCAACACTAAGCGGGGCTCCAAAAAACTCCTCCTCGCTATCATCTTGAGTAAGCTTAAAAAGGTTATGATATATAACCAATCTTCTAGGTGTATAGTAAAACTCAAAGTCGCTAAAAAGGTTATATTTCTCTAGTATAGTTGCATATTTTTTCTCTATATTTGTTAACTCTTTTAGAAGTGGAATCGCAGGAAGCTCTTCTAAGCCTATCTCGATAAGTAGTGGTTGATTCATACAATGCTCTCTTAGTTTTTTAGCGATTTTACCAATTTTTAGGTTAAAAAATGATATACCCTAGAGAAAAAAAGTAGTAAAATTGCAAGAGGGCAAATAATGTTTAAACCAAAACTTTTTACTCTACTAAAAAGTGGATTTACTAAAGAACAACTAAGAGATGATCTCTTTGCTGGAGTTATAGTTGGCATCGTAGCACTACCTTTGGCTATAGCATTTAGTGTAGCTAGTGGTGTTTCACCTCAGATGGGTATAGTTAGTGCCATAGTGGCTGGTTTTTTAGTCTCATTTTTTGGTGGCAGCAGGGTTCAAATAGCTGGTCCAACAGGAGCTTTTGTAGTTATACTATATGCTCTAGTGCAACAATACGGCATCGATGGACTACTCATCTCTACCATCTTAGCGGGTATATTTTTAGTTATATTTGGGCTTTTAGGGCTTGGCTCACTCCTTAGATTTATCCCCCATCCGCTTATAGTTGGCTTTACAAGTGCTATAGCGGTGGTTATATTTACCTCTCAAATAAAAGATGCTTTAGGGTTAGATATAGACTCACTCCCATCGGAGTTTTTAGCTAAATGGCAACTATATTTTCATAGCATCTTAGATGTAAATCTATATGCTCTAGTTATAACCATAGCAACTATCATCATAACAACAAACTTTAAGTTTATAAGTAGCAAAATCCCTGGTTCATTTGTAGCGGTGATGCTTTTAACACCTATAGTTGTCTTTTTTGATATCCCCGTAGCGACTATAGAGACCTTTTTTGGTGAGATACCAAACTCTTTTAGTTTTGTATTACCAAATATCGATATAAGCACTCTTCACATATATATAGTTCCCGCCCTTACTATAGCACTTTTAGGTGGTATTGAGTCGCTTTTATCGGCTGTAGTTGCTGATGGTATGATAGGCTCAAATCACCGCTCAAATACGGAGCTTATAGCTCAAGGTTTAGCAAATATCATAACTCCACTATTTGGTGGTATCGCAGCAACTGGGGCAATAGCAAGAACCGCTACAAATGTTAAAAATGGTGGAAAAAGCCCTATAGCTGGGATAGTTCACTCTATTACACTACTGTTTATTATGCTATTTTTTGCAAGTTATGCAAAACTTATACCTATGTCTGTTTTAGCGGGAATTCTTATAGTTGTAGCCTACAATATGAGCGAATACCAAAACTTCATCTCAATACTTAGAGGCTCAAAGTTTGATATTGTAGTTTTGCTTAGCACTTTTTTTCTAACTATCTTAGTAGATTTAACTGTTGCTATTGAGGTTGGGATCATACTATCTTCACTACTTTTTATGAAAAGAATGGCCGATATCGAGACTTCAAAAATCCCAAAAGAGCTAGATAGCGATGCTATAGAAAACTATGCTGATGTGCCTGAACATATAGCTATATACGAGATAAATGGACCGCTATTTTTTGCTTCGGCAAAACAGTATGCACAAACGATAAAAGATATAGGTTTTAGTAGCAAAATACTTATAGTTAGAATGAGGCATGTCCCATTTGTCGATACCACCGCTATACATAACTTTGAGGGTGCTATAAAAGCACTACTACAAAATGGGACAACTATCATTATATCTGGTATTCAAGATGGGGTATATAGGGATTTGAAAAAACACGATGTAGCAAAACTCTTAGGTGAGCAAAATATACACAGAAGTTTTGATAAAGCTCTAGCTTATGCAAAAGGCTTAAATGTTACTTAAATAGCACTCCTAATCTTGTTTCATCTACATAGAGATAATATTATCTGCTACAATTTTGACAAACTTAAATCGTGAGGAGATAAAAATGCCAAAAATAAATAGATATGTCGATATAGATACAGTTGAGAGAGAGTCTAGAAAAGACTACATAGATAGACACTCTCCATTTATCCACTGTGATAGCACTGCTAAAGAGGGTGAGATGTTTAGTGTAACTGTTAAGATGGGAAATGAGTACTCTCACCCAGATGATTTTGATCATTATATAGCAAATATGGCTCTATATAACGGTGAAACACTACTAGCTAGAGCCGATTTTGTCCCAGGTGCACTAGCAAATATGAAAGCACATGCAACTGTAACTTTTAACATAATCCCAACAGGAAGCAAACTAAAACTAGTAGCTCATGCTTACTGTACAAAACACGGTATCTGGGAATCAACACCAGTTGAAGTTGAGATAACCAAATAACTCCCCCGCCCCTTTTTGGGGCAAACCTATTTTAGGGCAAATCTGCTCTCTTAAATCACTTATAGTATAATTTCTAACATTATCAACAAAAAGGCTTTTTATGGCAAAAGCAAAAACACTATTTGAGTGTCAGCATTGTGGTTTTACAACTCCAAAATGGATGGGCAAGTGTACAAACTGCGGAGCTTGGGACTCACTAGTTGAGCTTAGTACTACTCAACTAGAGGTGCTAAAAGAGACATCGCAACTAAACACTAAAGACTCAAAAGCACTAAGTATCAACAACATAAAAGAGGAGGAGCTAGTTAGATTTAGCTCGTGTGATAAAGAGCTAGATATGGTCTTGGGTGGCGGGATAGTCCATGGCTCACTAACCCTTATAGGTGGAAGCCCTGGGGTTGGTAAATCTACACTTTTACTAAAAGTAGCTGGGAGTGTTGCAAGTAGTTCTAAAAATGTCTTATATGTAAGTGGTGAGGAGTCAAACTCACAGATAAAACTAAGGGCAAATAGGCTAAATGCAAACCATGATTCACTCTATCTGCTTAGTGAGATAAGGCTTGAGCAGATACTAGTAGAGCTAAATCATAGAGATTATCAGCTAATAGTTATAGACTCGATCCAAACACTCTACTCAGAGAGTATAACTTCAGCCCCAGGGTCAGTTACTCAGGTTAGACAGATCACTTTTGAGCTTATGCGAATAGCAAAAGATAGAAATATTGCGATATTTATCATAGGTCATATCACAAAAGAGGGCTCCATCGCAGGTCCTAGAGTGCTTGAACATATGGTTGATACTGTGCTTTATTTTGAGGGAGATGCTTCAGAAGAGCTTCGCATACTAAGAGGGTTCAAAAACCGTTTTGGGACAACTAGTGAGATAGGTGTTTTTGAGATGAGAGCCGATGGGCTTGTGAGTGCTAGTGATATAGCTTCAAGGTTTTTTAATCGCAACTCAACTCAAGCAGGTTCTGCTCTTAGTGTTATAGTTGAGGGCTCAAGACCTATCATACTTGAGGTTCAAGCACTAGTTTCACAGTCTCATACACCAAACTCAAAACGACAAGCAACAGGGTATGATACAAATAGGCTAAATATGCTCTTAGCTCTACTTGAGCGAAAACTAGATATCCCACTCTATGGGTATGATGTGTTTGTAAATATAACAGGTGGCATAAAGGTTAGCGAAACCTCTGCTGATCTTGCTGTATTAGCTGCTATTATAAGTAGTTTTAGAAATAGAGCCATATCAAAAGAGACTGTTTTTATAGGTGAAGTCTCACTAGTTGGGGATGTTAGAGATGTTTATGGACTCGATGCAAGACTAAAAGAGGCATACTCTCAAGGTATAACAAAAGCGATAGTCCCTAAAAAACCATTAGAGTCAACTAAAACTAAAGTTTTTGTAGTAGATGAGGTTACTAAACTGCTTGAATGGTATTAAATTTTATTTATAGTATAATATTAAAAAAATTTTGAGGTTTAAATGGTAGCTCAAGTTAGAAGTGAAGAGAAGTTTGCTAGACTTTGTATAACTTATGCGGGGGAAGAGGAAGAGAACCTCATCTGCAGTACAGTAGATACGATAGCTAAAAAGTACGGCATAGAGCCAGAGAGCTTTAAGATAGTTGGTATGAATGATCAAAATAGTATCGTAGTAGAGTGCGATGAGGAGATGGAGAGAATCCCTGGGGATTTTTTTGAAGATGTTATAAAAGTACTAAATGTAAAGGTACTTCACTAAAAGGATAACTTGATGGCAGAAGAGAAAGAAGAGACACAAGAAGAGAAAAAAGGCTCTAAAAAACTACTTATTATTATCATAGTAGCAGTCGTTGTGCTTATAGTGGTAGCTATAGCAACTATCGCTATGATACTTCTAAATGATGATGAAAAAGATGCCACACAAAATATACAAACAATTGAGCAACCACAACCAGTTGCCACAACCCAAAGGCAAAGAGTTCCACAAGCATCATCTTATGAAGACAACAGAAAGCTAAGCCAAATAGGGATACTTTTTCCACTAGATACTTTTACGGTAAATCTTAAGAGTGACTCAGGTAAAAGATACCTAAAAACTACTATATCTCTTGAGCTTGAGGGTAAAGAGTTGGCTATGGAGTTAAATGATAAAAACCCAGTTATAAGAGATAGAATCATCCGCATACTCTCATCCAAAACAGTTGAGGAGATATCCTCATCTAAGGGTAAGCTAAAAGTTAGTGAACAGATTATGGATACACTAAATATGATGATAGTTGATGGTAGAGTCAATGGGGTCTATTTTACAGATTTTGTTGTTCAGTGATAGGTATAGATTTAGTTAAAATCTCTCGCATAGAGGCTTTAGAGAAGAAATTTAAAACTAAAGCTCTTGAGAGATTTTTAAACAAAGATGAGATGGCTCTAGCTAAAAACCCTAAAACAGTTGCTGGTTTTTGGGCTGCAAAAGAGGCATTTTCAAAGGCTCTTGGTGTTGGCATAGGAGCTGAGTGTAGCTTTTTTGATATAGAGATATATAAAACTCCAAATGGTGCCCCAAAGATAAAACCCTCACAAAAAATTATCCAAAACTTCAATATAAAAGATGTAGCACTATCTATAACTCACGATGGAGAGTATGCTATAGCGGTTGTTGCTATTGTTTGAGATTCCAAATCAAGTTTGGAATGACTCTTACTACCGCATCGGCTTAAAACTATAGACAAGTCTTGGAAGCAGTAGCAGGTTTGAGATAAGCACACTTATCATAACAACTCCCGTAAGTAGCCCAAAGTATATAGTTGGAACAAGGTTTGATAACATCAGTATAGAAAAACCTATAACTATAATAATGGTAGTATGGTACATCGGATGCCCTACACTATTTAGTGAGTTTTTTACCGCCTCTTCATAACTACCACTATGTTTTAGCTCAAACTCAAAACGGTGCATAAAGTGGATAGTATCATCAACCGCGATACCAAGGGCGATAGCAGCTATAGTTATAGTCATAATATCTAGCGGGATACTAAGCCATCCCATAATCCCAAACACCAAAGATATAGGTATAAGATTTACCACAAGTGATATAAGCACTAGTTTTACTCTTCTAAAAAGTACCATAAACATACCTGCAAGTATAAGTATAGAAGTCCCTGCGGTTGCTATTTGTGAGCTAAAAAGTGACTGAAGCATATTGTTATAAAGTACCATCAAATTAGTTAGTCTATATGTTGTCTCTTTGTTTTTTATAACATCTCTTAGGTCGTGTTCTAGTTTTTTTATAAGCTCATCTCGTCTTAAATCTGGGTTGGAATCGACTATTCTCATAGTAACTCTTGCCTCATTTGCATCTATATCTATAAACGGTGAGAGTATAAGTTTTTTATAATCCTCTGGTAGCTGGTTATAAAAGAGTGCCAACATCACACCGTCTAAATCTTTGTTATTATTTAGCCTCTTGCCGACCTCAAGAAGTGTCGCTAAGGATTGAACTTTACCCACCTCTGGGATAGTTTGTAGGTAGTTATGAACATCGATTATGGTTTGCATCTTCTCTTTGGTGAACCAATACTGCTTTTGATCTTTGTTTTGCTCAAACTCACTCTCAAAATCATCAAACTCATCATCGCTATCTTGAGCCACTTCCAACTTTGGCTCATCTTTAAACTTTATAATAACATCAAGCGGGGTAGTCCCACCCAAAGACTCATCTATCACCTTCATACCTTGATATATATGGGTTGAGGTTTTAAAGTAGTTTATAAAACTATTTTCAACAAATACTTTTGATGCCCCAACTACCGAAAAAATGGTAGCCAACAGGGCAACACCAACGATGACTTTGCCTCTATGTAGGACTATATTTGGCAAAAACGATATAAACCCTAAGTTGTTTTGGGCTTTTTTATACTCACTCCCCTTCCCTACCAACATAAGGATGATAGGAAAATATACAAATGTTAAAACAAGCGATATGAGTATCCCAACACTCATCATAAGCCCTAGATTTATAACAGGCTCTATCTTTGATAAAACAAGCGAAGAGAAGCCAACAACAGTTGTTATGATGGCAAAAAATGATGGTATAAGCTTAGAGAGAACTGTATCTATAACTAGCTTATACTGAGTCGCTTTGGGGTATAAAAATTAAAGCTCTCTATATCTCTCTATAAGATGAACGGTGATAGACATAGTTATGATAAGCTGAAGTGCTACAAAGTTAGAAGATATAACAGTAACTTCCCAGTTAAAAAACCCTAGCACACCGCCCGTTGAGACTATAGAGACAAAGCTTATAAAGAGTGTAAGGAGTATCCATTTTAGTTTTCTAAATATATACCAAAGTATAAGAGTAAATAATAAAACAAGTCCTACCCCATAAACAACAAGATCGCTCTTTACAAACCCGACAACATCGGAGGCTATCATGCTAACCCCGCCTAAAAATATACTAGCCTTATCTTTATGTTTACTTATAATCTCTCTTATTTGCTCAATGTCTTTAGTTGTTTTTTCACCCTGAGCCTCTCTATAGTTCCTAAACTCCTCGATGATATTTTTTAGTTTTTGGCTCTCTTTATCACTCAAGCTACCATTTTTTTGCTTATCTTGTAAAAAGTTTCGCTCATCTACAAACTCTAAGTATTTTGGATCATCTTTTAGGTGTAAAACGATAGCGGTTGTTGAAAAATCACTACTAACTAGTGCATTTGAGTATAGCGGTGAGTTTAAAAACTCCTTTTCTACAAGCGATTTGTCAAACTCTTTTGTACTTAGCGAATCGACCCCCGCAACAAGGTCTGAGATGGGTCTTTGTGGGGATTCTAAAAGTGGTACATTTAGTATAGAGGTGATTCTAGCGATACTTTTTACCTCTAAAAGCTCATCTAATAGTTTCTCTATATCATCCAGTGAGCTTTGAGATAAAAGTGGCTCGTTTGGTTTGTAGGTTAAAACTAAAAAACTTGAGTTTTCGTACCTTTTATACACCTCTCTAAAAAAAAGCAGGTCTTTATCATCATCTAAAAGGAGTGTTTCAGCAGAAGCATCTATCTTTATCTTTGTGGCATAGTAGCCAAGATAAGATACAAAAATCGACATAGCTAAAAGTACCAAAAATGGGTACTTAAATATAAAAATATCGTAGAGTTTTTTAAACATTATGTACTATTTTCTAAACTCAGCAAACATATCTTCAAAACTTTTTTGTTTTAGTGCATCGGCAAACTGCGCTCTGTAGGTCTGTATGATGCTAACTCCAACAAGATCTACATCATATATAAGCCAATCGCCGTTTTTATCATAAAAGTTATAATTTACCTCATAATTATCATCTTTACCTCTTATAAGTGTTTTTAATAAAAGGCGATTTTTACCATTTGGCTCAAGAGATAAGATATCTATGGTTTGGTTGTTGTAAAGCTCTAATTTTTCTATATATGAGTCTTTTAGTTTTTGCTCAAAAACTTTGCTAAACTCATCTTGTTTTGATCTATCTATCGAGTTCCAAGCATTTTTCCCTAAAGCTATCTTAGCCATAAGATCAAAGTCAAAAACCTCATCCATAATCTCAACTATCTCTTTACCTTTTTGCTCAGTTGTGGCACCATCGACTCTAAGTATCCCTAAAACCTCTTGTATCTTTTGGTTCATCTGTGATTCTATTTCAGATTTTTCAAGTGCAAATAGGCTTGAGCTAAAAGCAAACATCATCAAAAATAAAACTACTCTAAACATTTTTTACTCACTTATCTCTTTTTCTCTTTTTTGGGTGTAAGTATCTCTTAAAAATGGATATAAATCAATAGCATCTTTTGTAAAAACCTCATACATATCAGGCTGAAATGAGTTTTTGTTTATCATATAGAGTGCATCTATACCCGCCTCTTGATAGCTATCTTGTGGCAATTTATAAGGTAAAGTGTTGTGTCCCATTTGTGACATAGGTGAAGCTAGTGCATCTACACCAAGCCCTACAATATCTCTAAGATTTGATGGTCCTAAAAGCGGTATAACTACATGAATACCGCCACCAACACCATAAAACCCTAGAGTTTGCCCAAAATCTTCTCTATATATCTTCATACCCATCTCATTTGTCGCAACATCTCTAAAGCCTAACACTCCCCATGTCGTATTTACGAAAAATCTACCAAGCTCAACTGTGGCATTTGCAAACTTTAACTGTAAGATATTGTTTATAAATCTAACTGGAAAAAAGAGATTTGTAAAGAAGTTATTTATCCCTTCTCTAGCGACCTCTGGTACTACATAAGCATACCCTTTGGTTACAGGAATAAGCACATCTTTATAAAAGTAGTCGTTAAATGTAGTCATGGCTCTGTTGTAGCCACTAAGTGGGTCAAAAACTTCTACTTTTTTAGCTTCAAATTCGCTATCAAACTCATCAAAAAAATCATCATTTGCCATAAGCATAGTTGCAAATAACAAAACAAAAACTATCTTTTTCAAATAAATCCCCATCTATTATAAAAAGTTTATTATATTTGAACAAGCTTAAATAAGCTATAAATAAGAGTTTTTAGTATAAGATTTCATCTCTTTTTGGGGTATTAGCTCAGCTGGGAGAGCGCTTCGCTGGCAGCGAAGAGGTCAGCGGTTCGATCCCGCTATACTCCACCAAAAGCCTATTTTTCTAGCTTTCCTAGTGCATCATTTAAAACTATAGAGACTTTTTTATTTGCTGTTCTTAGTAGGTTTTGCTTATCACCCTCGACATCAACTCCCCGCTCAACACCAAAGTACTTCTCTCTTGAAGATATTATCTGACTATTTGCATTTGCTTGAATCGATTTTGTTTGATTTATAGCTTTTAGTGCGATACTAAAAAGTAGTTTTTCACTCTGCTCTTTTTTGATAAGATTCTCTGAGACTATATTTTTCTCTTGAAAAATCTCCGCATTAGCTAGAAGTATAAACTCAAAACTATCGTCTAAAAACTTAAGGTCTCTCTCCTCTAAAACTACATTGTAGCAGTTTGTCTCTCTTAGGGATTTAACCAAAGAGAGTTTTATCTCATCTTTTGTGATGTTAAAAGTTTTTGCATGATTTTGCACACTTAAGTCGCTTAAGTAGAGTGTCGCTTTTGGCGAAGTGCAAATATTTTGATTTTGTATATATAAAACACTCTGCTTTTGACTACATCCACCAAAAAACAATACAACACTAACAAATGCCAAACTAACTAACTTTTTCATACTTAAGACCCTTTGGTTTTTTTATAAAAATTATAGCATAGGTTAATGTTGCTGTGATAAACTAATGAGATGTTTATAAAGATAATTTTTAGCCTTTTTTTACCATTTACACTACTCGCACTTGAGCTTAAAGATAGCTATGAAGTAGAGAGCAGAGTCATAAACTCATCTATTTTTGGACTTGAAAAAGAGTTTTTTATAACAAATATAGATGAGGGTAGAGTCCTAACTAGGCTAAGTGCAAAAGAGATAAAAGATATATTTAAAAACCACGGTTATAGTGATATAAAACCCTCATCACCCTACATAACTTTTAGCCTAAAAAGTGAGCTAGATACAACACCTATAAAAGATGAGCTAAAAAACTACTTTTTACAAAAATATAAACATATAGTTATAAAAGATATAAAAATCACCCCTCGTGGATATATGAAAAACCTTCCAGATGAGTACACCTTTGGCACCGATAAAAACACCTACTTACTAAAAAACTCAACTGTTCATATAGTGACCCCGCAGAGCAAAAAGTACTTTTTTGATTATGAGATAGAAGCTCTGCTAGATGTTTATGTAAGTAACTCAAACATAAAAAAGGGGACAAGCATCTCATCTACTACTTTTAGTAAAAAAACAATAGTTTTAGATAAACTTAGAGATATGCCGATATTTAACATTGATATAGAGCCACTTGAGACAAACAAGCCATTTAAAAAAGGTGAGATACTAACCATCAGAGATGCCACTAGAGCAAAGCTCATCAAAAAAGGCTCCATCATAAATGTCAGCTACAAATCAGACGATATGAGCATAACTTTCAATGCAAAAGCTTTGCAAGATGGTAGAGTAAATGATACAATAAGAGTTCAAAATCAAAACAAAAAAACCATTTCGGTTGTAGTAATAGGTGAAAATTTGGCGGTTATAAAGTGAGAAAGATTTTAGTTGCATCTAGTGGTGCTAGCGGTGCTCAGCTTGGGCTTAAACTACTTAAAAATATCCCTCAAGATATAGAAAAACATTTTATCATGAGTGAAAATAGCAAAATCGTACTAGAAAAAGAAAATGGCATAACCCTTCATGATAATGAAGATATATCGGCTAGTGTGGCATCTGGAAGCTTTGGCATAGATGCGATGATAGTTGTGCCGTGTTCGATGAATTCTTTAGCCAAAATAGCTTGTGGCATAGGCGATAACCTTTTAACAAGGGCAGCAAGTGTCGCTATAAAGGAGCAAAAAAAACTTATATTAGCCCCTCGTGAGATGCCATTTAGTGCCATAGCTTTGGAAAATATGTTAAAACTCGCTCGTCTTGGAGTCACAATAGCCCCACCCGTTATGGCATACTACTCAAAGCAACAGAGCTTAGAAGAGATGGAGAACTTTATAGTTGGCAAGTGGCTCGATCTACTTAACATAGAAAATAACCTTTATAAAAGATGGCAATCATGAAGAAAATAGCACTCTACCCTGGGACATTTGATCCCATCACAAATGGACATTATGATATCATAGAAAGAGCCTTAAACCTTTTTGAAGAGGTTGTAGTAGCAGTTGCTCTCTCAAGTGAAAAAAAACCTATGTTTAGCTTAGATGAGCGGATAGAGATGACAAAAGCAGCTACAAAAAACCTTAAAAATGTTAGGGTTGTAGGGTTTGATAACCTCACTGTAGAGTTAGCAAAAACACAAGAGGCGACAGTGCTTATAAGAGGGCTTAGAGCAGTTAGTGATTTTGAGTATGAGCTTCAGTTGGGCTACCTTAATAACTCGCTAGATAGCTCTTTAGAGACGGTTTACCTGATGCCAAAACTTCAGCACGCCTTTATAAGTAGCTCTATAGTGCGAAATCTTTTAAAGTTTAATGGCACAACAAAACATCTTGTTCCAGATGAAGTTGAGCAAATCCTAAAAAAGGCTAAAAAGTGTACATTTGTTTAGAGGGGATCGATACAGCTGGAAAAAGCACCCAAATACTTAGGCTAAAAGAGCATTTTAACGATGCTATCATCACAAAAGAACCAGGTGGAAGTGAAGCTGGAGCGAAGATAAGAGAGATAGTGCTAAACTCAAAGCTAGAGAGTAAAAAGGCTGAGTTTTTACTTTTTTTAGCAGATCGTGCTGAGCATACACAAAAGGTTATATTGCCAAATAAAAACAAGCTAATAATATCTGATCGCGGAGTAGTTAGCGGGGTCGCTTATGCACTTATAAACAAAGAGTTTGATGAAAAAACCATAGTTGATTATAACATTTTTGCCACTTCACACACTCTACCACAAAAGGTTTTTTTACTTAAACTAAGCAAAGATGAGCTTAGTAAAAGACTAAGTGCCAAAGAGCTAGACACCATAGAACTAAGAGGCATAGAGTATCTTTTAGATATACAAAGTGCGATGATAAGGGCTTGTGAGCTTTTAAATATAGAGCTTGTAAGCATAGATGCCTCACTAGATATAAAAAGTATAACCAACAAAATCATAAGCGAGATAGAGTGAAGATAGCCAACATCTTGTACATAAAAAGTGCAAAAGCAAAAGAGCTTAAAAAACTCCATAGCGATAAAACTTTTTTAAGTGGTATAAAAAAAGAGCCTGTAAATAGTGCGATGATAGATACTAGCGGTATAGTTGGCAATGAAGTTGGCGATACTATCCACCACGGCGGAGTAAACAAAGCCATAATGTTTATATCAACTAAAACCTATGAGAGCTTAAATACTCTAGCGAAGGTAGATTTTGCTTACGACTCCACCGCATACTACGGCGAAAATATCGTGGTAGATAATATAGATGAGAGTAGTGTTTATGTGGGCGATGTGCTAAGTATAGGTGAAGTAAAACTAGAAGTGTCTCAACCTAGACAACCGTGCTGGAAGCTCTCATCTGCTACAGGTGTAAAAGATATGACCGCTATAATCTATAAAAACGGCTTAACTGGATGGTATGCAAGGGTTTTAAAAGGTGGCAAGATAAAAAAAGGTGATGC
>JACDJA010000235.1_pt1 | contig 71743 bp, 59 predicted proteins | sample 7449241 | NCBI WGS metagenome assembly JACDJA01 (sample SAMN14253289, study PRJNA609438) | sludge metagenome | isolation source: initial anaerobic sludge | collected 2018-12-20 | reverse complement strand
TGGCGCGACGCAGCCCTACAGGGATGTATTTACGGGCGTTTTTCGTAGCTCGCTTCCGGAGGCTGGCTTGCACCACATCTGATCCCAGTGAAAATCAGTCTCCCAAGGGACTATCATCCTCACTATCCTGTTGCTGCAACCACAATCTGGCGTAGTAGCCATTCTGTGCCAGTAACTCACTGTGGCCACCGCTCTCCACAATCTGGCCCTGATCCATCACAAGAATCGTGTCAGCATCACGCACCGTGGATAAACGGTGTGCGATAACCAGTGTTGTGCGCTGCCGGCTGACTTCGTTCAGGGCTTCCAGAATTGCCTGCTCGGAAATTGAATCCAGTGAAGAAGTCGCTTCGTCCAGGATCAGCAACGGCGGATTTTTCAGAAGCACCCGGGCAATGGCAACCCGCTGCTTCTCACCGCCGGAGAGCTTCAGCCCACGCTCGCCCACTTTCGTCTCGTAACCTTCCGGCAGGCTGCGAATGAAATCATCCAGATGCGCCTGTTTCGCAGCGTGATGAACCTCGGCTTCGGTGGCCTCCGGGCGTCCGTAGGCCAGATTGCGGTACAGGGTGTCGTTGAACAGCACCGTGTCTTGCGGCACCACGCCAATGGCGGCGCGCAGGCTGTCCTGTGTAACGTCCCGAATGTCCTGGCCATCAATAGTGATACAGCCTTTGTCCACGTCAAAAAACCGGAACAGCAGGCGGGCGAGGGTGGATTTACCGGCACCACTGGCCCCCACCACGGCCACGGTGTGGCCGGCGGGTATGGAAAAACTGACGTTTTGCAGAATGGGACGGTCCTTGCGGTAGGCAAAATGGACGTTGTGGAAGCCAACCTCACCCTTATCCACGGCCAATACCCGCGCGTCAGGTGCATCGTCAATCGCCGGTTTTTCCCCCAGCAAACCGAACAAGCGCTCCACGTTCACCAGAGCCTGGCGGATTTCCCGGTATACAAAACCCAGGGCATTCAACGGAATGAACAGTTGCAGCAGGTAGGCGTTGATCATGGTGAAGTCACCCAGGGTAATCTCGCCGCTGGCCACCTCGCGAACCGCCAGAGCCATAATGGTGATCATGGCGAGGCCTATGATCAGCGCCTGGCCGGAGTTCAGGGCAGCCAGAGACAAACGGTTCTTCAGGCGTGCCTGTTCCCAGTCTTTGAGATCCCGGTCGTACACATTGGCTTCAAAGGTTTCGTTATTGAAGTATTTCACCGTTTCGTAGTTCAGCAGACTGTCCATGGCGCGGGAATTGGACTGGTTGTCCCGGGCATTGGCCTCGCGCACAAACTTTGTTCGCCATTCGGTGACCACAATGGAAAAAACAACATACACCACCACAGCAATCAGGATGGCAAACACGTAACTGGCATTGAACGCCACCAGTAAGATGCCCGCCACCATCAGTATTTCCAGCAGGGTGGGCACAATGTTGAACAGGGTAAAGCGCAGCAGAAAGCTGATGCCCGTGGTGCCCCGTTCAATATCCCGGGCCAGGCCTCCGGTTTTGCGATCAAGATGAAACGCCAGTTCCCGGTTATGGAGGTGGCGGAATACCCGCAACGACACCCGCCGCATGGCACGCTCGGCCACCCGCGCAAACACTGCGTCCCGCAGCTCGCTGAACAGGGTGCTGCCAAAGCGCAGAGCACCGTAGGCAACCACCAGCATCACCGGAATCCAGAGCAGAAGCTCACCACTTTGCCGGCCATGATCCAGGTAGTCCACAATGTATTTCAACGCCACGGGTGTTGCGACTGTGGCCAGTTTGGCCAGTATCAGAAAAACCACGGACAAGATCACACGGCCACGGAACTCCGCAAGATAGGGCCAGAGCCCCGATATGATTTTCCAGTCCGGTTTGTGGCTGGCAGAGTACTCACTATCAGCGTAGGCGCGCACGGCGTTTCCTTTGTTATTGCAGCAGTTGTTGCAGCGTCGTTTTCATGAACTGGCGTTTGTCGCTTTCCTTTAGTAAAGAGAACAAGCGTATGATCAGGTTACACAGTTTAGCCCGCTCGGCACTTATTTAAGGAGGCATTCCATTAACACGCGTCACCGCCAGGCTCTGAAACTGGTTATCGGATTTATACGCCCTTATCGAAAGGCCGTAGCAGGCGCTCTGGTGGCCTTGATTATTACTGCCGGGATTACCCTGGGGTTGGGCCAGGGCCTGCGCGTTCTTGTGGACCACGGCCTTGCAACACAGTCTCCGGCCAATCTTGCCCGCGCAATCGGCCTGTTTTTCATTCTGGTGCTGGGGCTGGCGTTTGGTTCTTTCGCGCGCTTCTACCTGGTGTCCTGGATTGGCGAACGGGTTGTGGCCGATATTCGCAAACAGGTATTCAATCATCTGATCGACCTGCACCCGGGTTTTTTCGAGCAGAACCGCGCTCTGGAAATCCAGTCCCGTTTCACCGCCGATACCACCGTGCTGCAATCGGTGATCGGCTCAACCGTGTCCATTGCGTTGCGCAACGCGCTGATGCTGGTGGGCGGCTTGCTACTGTTGTTCATCACCAATGCCAAACTGGCCGGCATCATCCTGCTGGGCTTTCCTCTGGTGATTGCACCCATCCTGTTTTTTGGTCGCCGGGTACGCCAGTTGTCGCGGCTGAGCCAGGACAGGGTAGCGGATGTGGGCAGTTACGTGGGTGAAAACCTTACCCAGATCAAAACTGTACAGGCCTTCAACCATCAATGCCACGACCGGCGCTTTTTTGCGGACGTTTCCGAGCGGGCCTTTGACATTGCCCGTGCCCGCATAAAACAGCGCGCCTGGCTGACCACCCTGGCGATTTCTCTGGTAATGGGCGCGGTAGGCGTTGTGATCTGGATTGGCGGGCTTGATGTTATCCATGGCCATATTACCCCCGGCGAGCTGGCGGCGTTTGTATTCTACAGTTTGCTGGTGGGCGTGGCCGCAGGGGCCATCAGTGAGGTAATCGGGGAACTGCAGCGGGCGGCCGGTTCTGCCGCCCGGCTGTTTGAGTTGCTGCAGACAAAACCGGCGTTTACACGCCCGGCAGATCAGGGCGCCGGTTTTCCGGGCCCGGTAGCGGGTGAGATTGCCATCGAAAATCTCAGTTTCAGCTATCCTGGCCGCAGTGAACACCCGGCACTGGTGGATATCAGCCTGCATGTTCGTGCCGGTGAAACCCTGGCTCTCGTTGGGCCATCCGGCGCAGGTAAATCCACCTTGTTTGACCTGTTGCTGCATTTCTATCAACCCGACAGCGGCTCCATCCATATTGACGGCACGGATACTGCGTCTTTGCCCCTGGACACACTGCGCAGCTGCTTTGCACTGGTGCCCCAGAACCCGGCATTGTTCCACGGCACAGTGGCAGACAACATTCGCTATGCCCGCCCTGACGCCAGTCAGGCCGATGTGGAAAAAGCCGCCCGCATCGCTCACGCCCACGAATTCATCGAACAACTTCCACACGGGTATCTTACACTTCTGGGTGATGCTGGCCTGGGGCTTTCTGGAGGCCAGAAGCAAAGGCTTGCGATTGCCCGGGCCCTGCTGGCCGATGCGCCGATCCTGTTGCTGGATGAAGCCACCAGCGCCCTGGATGCAGAAAGTGAGAACCTCATCCAGCATGCAATGCCGGCGCTTACCTCGGGCAGGACGACCCTGGTGATTGCCCACCGGCTCGCCACTGTTCGCGATGCAGATCGCATTGCTGTTCTGGATCAGGGCCGGCTTCTGGCAGTTGGCAGTCATCAGGAGCTGATTCAGGAAAACGAGCTGTACCGGCGTCTGGCCGCGCTGCAATTTCGGGAGCAACCTGCGTGATTTCCAACGCCGGCAATTTGTGTCAGGCCCTGGTACTCCCTACACTGTTCAGTGATACTGATAAATCAGAGACACAGGGAGAATGGCAAAGTGAGCAATAAAGAATTGCAGGCACTCAAAGAACGCTATGTTGCGGCGGGTGTGGCGAGCCCTAATGAGCAGTTTGCCGACCACGCAACCAATGCAGAACTGTGGGACGCTGACGGCAAACGCATGATCGATTTTGCCGGTGGTATTGGTGTTCTGAACATTGGTCACCGGCATCCGAAAGTGGTTGCGGCGATAAAAGCCCAACTCGATAAACTCATGCACACCTGCCAAACGGTTATGCCCTATGAGGGCTACGTACGCCTGGCGCAGAAGCTGAGCGAAGTAACGCCGGTTAAAGGCCACGCCAAAGTGATGCTGGCCAACTCTGGCGCAGAAGCGCTGGAAAACGCCATCAAGATTGCCCGTGCTGCCACTGGCCGGACCAATGTAATCTGCTTTGACGGCGCCTTCCACGGTCGTACCTTCATGACCATGGCGATGAATGGCAAGGCGGCACCCTACCAGACAGATTTCGGCCCCATGCCAGGAACTGTCTACCGTGCGCCTTACCCCGTGCCTTATCACGGGGTAAGCGAAGATGAAGCCCTTCGTGGCCTGATGATGACCATGAAAGCAGATTCACCTGCGAAGGATACGGCTGCCATTGTTCTTGAGCCGGTACTGGGTGAGGGTGGTTTCTATGCAGCATCCACGAGTTTTCTGAAAAAGCTCCGCGAGATATGTGATGAAAATGGCATCCTGTTGATTGCCGATGAAGTCCAAAGCGGCTTCGGTCGTACGGGCAAGATGTTTGCCATTGAGCACAGCGGCGTTGAGCCGGACATCATCACCATGGCCAAGAGCATGGCCGACGGCATGCCGATCTCGGCAATTGTCGGAACCGACAAGCACATGGACGCTTCAGGCCCGAACTCATTGGGTGGTACCTATACCGGTAACCCCGCCGCTTGCGCTGCGGCACTGGCGGTGTTCGATGTGTTCAAAGAGGAGGACGTTCTGGGCCAGAGTCAGCGCCTCGGTGAGAAGCTGAAACATTGCTTTACCCAGTGGCAGGAGCAGTTCACTCATGTGGACAACGTTCGCTGTCTCGGTTCAATGGCCGCGTTCGAGTTTGTCGAAAGTAAGGAGAGTCGCAAACCCATGCCAGAACTGGCAGCAGCGGTTACCAGGAAGGCCAAAGAAAAAGGTCTGATCCTTCTTAGCTGTGGCTTGTACGCCAACAGTCTGCGCTTCCTGATGCCGGTAACTATTGAGGACGAAATCCTTGAAGAGGGCCTGGCAATTGTAGAAGAGAGTCTGAAGGAAGCTGGCGCCTGATATCCGGGTTCCTGTAGCCTGTAAAGCCGAACCTCCGGGTTCGGCTTTTTTGTGGTGTTCGTCGTATACTGCCGTAAGTTGTTTCACCAACCAGGCAGAACCATGACCTCAACGAACACCACATCTGTGCCTGACCACAAACCCCGGCCATGGGTTGATTTACTGGTCAGCATCATTATTCCCTCCGTCATTCTGATGAAATTCAGCGGCGACCAACACCTTGGCAGCGTTAACGCGCTGATTCTCGGCCTGGCATTCCCCCTGGGTTGGGGGCTGTTTGAATTGATCCGCTACCACAAGAAAAACTTTATCGCGGTACTTGGCCTGGTCAGTGTTGGCCTCACCGGGGGTATTGGTCTACTGGAACTGGATGCCGGGTGGCTGGCCGTCAAAGAAGCCGCCATTCCCGCCATTATTGGCCTGGCGGTACTGGCATCTACCCGCACCAAATACCCGCTGGTGCGCACACTGCTCTATAACCCCAACGTGCTTGATGTGAATAAAATCCAGGAGACCCTGGAGGAACGAAATCGTGTGGCCGAGTTCGAGGGGCGTCTGCTGAAAGCCAGCTACTTTTTCGCCGGCACCTTCCTGTTTTCATCCATCATGAACTACGTTCTGGCTCGCTGGATTGTGGTCAGTCCCTCCGGTACCCAGGCCTTCAATGAAGAGCTTGGCAGAATGACACTGGTGAGCTATCCAATGATAGCCATACCTTCCATGGTAATGATGATGCTCATTTTCTATTACCTGTGGCGAACCATACGCCGGTTGACCGGTTATACCCTGGAAGAGGTGATGGCGCCCCATCTGGTGGAGAAGGAGAAAGCCCGCTCATCAAACTCAAGCTCTGGGGAATAACCTTATATTTCAATTAGTTAAATAATAATTGCATAAAAAAGCGGCCAGGGTAGCAATACTCTGGCCGCTTTTTTATTCGTTTCTGTCAGATGTCGAGGTTATGGACCTCAAGGGCGTGGGTCTGGATAAAGTCCCTACGTGGTTCGACATCATCACCCATCAGGGTTGTGAAAATCTGGTCGGCTGCAATAGCATCTTCGATCTTCACCTTCATCATACGGCGACTTTCCGGGTCCATGGTGGTTTCCCACAACTGATCCGGATTCATCTCACCCAACCCTTTGTAACGCTGAATAGTCAGGCCCCGCTGGGCCTCCTTCATCAGCCAGTCCAGGGCACCTTCGAACGACAGTACCGCCTGCTTGCGCTCACCGCGCTGAACGTAGGCGCCTTCTTCAATAAGCCCGTTCAGGGTTTCACCCAGGCGGGCAATAGCCCCGTACGACGGTGATTCGAAGAAGTCGTGGCCGAATACGTGTTCATGGGGTATACCATGTACGTGTATAGTGACTTTGGGTAAAAACAACCCACGCTCCGTGTCCTTGGTCACAGAGAAAGTGTATTTGGTGCCGGTACGGGTATCGATATCCAGCCCTTCACCGAGCCGACGGGACCAGGCCGCAACCTTTTCCTCACTCTTCAGATCTTCAATCTTCAGGGTGTCGTTGTGGATCATCTGCTCGAGAACCCGGTCCGGATAGGCACGGGACAGTCGCTCGATCATGGCCATAACCCGTTGGTAATCATGCACCATGGTTTCCAGGGCGGAATCCTTGATGGGCGGCGCCTCCGGGTTCACATACAGTTGCGCGCCTTCCAGGGAAGTCTGCGTCAGGTAGGCTTCTTTCGCCTTTTCATCCTTCAGGTACTGCTCCTGTTTACCGCGCTTTACCTTGTAAAGTGGTGGCATTGCGATAAATACGTGACCACGTTCAATGATCTCGCGCATTTGCCGGAACAGGAAGGTTAGCAACAGAGTCCGGATGTGCGAACCGTCTACGTCGGCGTCCGTCATGATAATAATGGAGTGATAACGGAGCTTGTCCGGGTCGAATTCTTCCCGGCCAATGCCGCAACCCAGGGCAGTTATAAGTGTGCCGACTTCAGCCGATGACAGCATCTTGTCGAAACGAGCCTTCTCTACGTTCAGAATCTTACCCTTGAGGGGCAGAATCGCCTGGGTTTTGCGATCGCGGCCCTGCTTGGCGCTACCACCGGCCGAGTCACCCTCCACTATGTAGAGTTCAGAAAGAGCAGGGTCTTTCTCCTGGCAGTCAGCCAGCTTTCCTGGCAGGCCAGCAATATCCAGTGCGCCCTTGCGCCGGGTCATATCGCGGGCCTTGCGAGCCGCTTCACGAGCCCTTGCCGCTTCGATCATCTTGTTAACTATCAGCTTCGCTTCGTTGGGCTGCTCCTGCAGATACTCGCTAAAGCTCTGGTAAAGCTCCTGCTCAACCGCCGTCTTTACTTCCGAGGACACAAGTTTGTCCTTGGTTTGTGAGGAGAACTTGGGGTCTGGAACTTTCACACTGATAATGGCCGTCAGGCCTTCCCGGGCGTCGTCACCGGAGGTGCTGACCTTGGCTTTCTTACCAAGTCCTTCCTGTTCAATATAGTTGTTCAGTGATCGGGTCAGCGCCGAGCGGAAACCCGCCAGGTGCGTACCACCGTCCCGCTGGGGTATGTTATTTGTGAAACAGTAAATGTTTTCCTGAAAGGCATCGTTCCATTGCATGGAAACTTCCACCACAATCCCGTCGTCACGTTCACGAGTGAAGTGGAAAACCCGGTTAATGGGTGTCTTGTTGGCGTTAAGGTGCTCAACAAACGCCCGCAGGCCACCTTCGTATTCAAACACCTCTTCTTTACCGCTGCGCTCATCTGTCAAGCGGATGCGAACTCCGCTGTTCAGGAACGCCAGCTCCCTGATGCGTTTTGCAAGAATATCGTAGTGAAACTCTATCTGGGTGAAGGTTTCCGGGGAGGGAATAAAGTGGACCCGTGTACCCGAGGCCTCTGTTTCGCCTACTGCCTTCAAGGGTGCATTTGGCACACCGTGTGTGTAGGTCTGCTCATACACCTTGCCGTCACGACGTATGGTCAGGGTCAGGGTAGAGGACAGGGCGTTTACTACGGATACGCCAACCCCGTGAAGGCCACCGGAGACCTTGTAGGAGTTATCATCGAACTTACCGCCCGCGTGAAGCACTGTCATGATAACCTCGGCAGCAGAGACGCCTTCCCCTTCGTGGATATCCACCGGGATGCCACGGCCGTTATCATGAACCGTAACGGATTCGTCCGGGTGGATGATGATACCGATTTCCGAGCAGTAACCTGCCAAAGCTTCATCGATGGAGTTATCCACCAGTTCAAATACCATGTGATGCAGGCCGGTACCATCGTCGGTATCGCCAATGTACATCCCTGGCCGTTTTCGCACCGCATCCAGCCCTTTCAGGACTTTGATACTGGCTGAATTGTAACTCGATTCACTCATTAGGAAACTCCTGAAGCGTAAGGGCCGGCACCTTCGTCAAAACCGCATCTTCGGGTTTGATAAGCCGGTTTTATTCTTCCTTCAATTTGCCATGTTCCACGTGGAACATTCGGTAATCCGGGGTCGGGTTACCCTGCCACAGTGACGTCGGATCTGGACGTTCAATGGAGGTAATGAATACCTGGCAGCGTAAATCCTGTAACTTTTGAGCCAACATGGTTCTGTGGCTCTCATCCAACTCCGCGTTTATATCATCGATCAGAAAACTGACCTGCTTTCCAGAATCATTCAGAACTATGCTCTGGGCGATCTTCATCAGAATAACGAGGGTCTTTTGCTGACCGCGAGAAAAGGTTTCCGCTACCGGTCGCCCCTGGAACCTGATCCTGATATCAGCACGGTTCGGACCGTAAAGCGTGTGCCCCATCCGGATTTCCTGTTCCCTGTGACGGACCAGCACATCCGCGAGTGACTGGGCAATATCCCACCCCGGGTAAAACTCAAGCTTCAGTCCCTGGGTCCAGTTCACATCAACTTCCTGAACCAGAACATTAAACACCCTTCGAAAATGCTCGAAAGCAGCTTTGCGGGCCTCGGTTATTCGTTCACTTAGCGCTACGTACTGGGTATCCCAGACGCGCAGCAAAGAGTCCTCTATTCTACCATTTCTGAGCATTTGATTCCGCTGTGATGTGACTCTCTGGCATTGCTGCCAGTTTGCTGCGAAAGAAGGTTCCACGTGGAACACTGCCCAATCCAGAAACTGTCGACGTTTACCTGGCCCCCCTGAAACCACGTCGAACACGCCCGGATCAATAACCGACACCGGCAGATGCATCGCAAGTGACGAAAGACTGCGCACGCTTTCTCCGTCTACCCGAAGCCTTGTTTCCTTCTGAGCAACGTCCCGGGAGATGCCAAGCCGGTGGGCAAGGGGGTAGCTTTCCGATTCTGGTCCGGGGTTACCAAATCCGTGATCCAGTCCCCCAAACACGGTAAATCGTTGTTGCCCGTGCCGGACGACGGCTTGATGCCGATTCACCCGGAAAGACCGCCCGAGCCCCAAATACCCTATAGCCTCCAGGATACTGGTCTTGCCACTGCCGTTGGCGCCATAAATCAGATTAAACGAAGAAGAAAAGGTAACAGGTTCAGCAGAAGAAAGATTGCGAAAGTGCTCGGTCTGAAGTTTTATCAGCGCCATAAAGGGGACAGCTCGTCGCGACAGCGGAGGATTCTGGGGAACCATAAAAAAAACAGCACTCCACCGATTTCGTGAAATGCTGCCTTAGTGTACAAAACCGCGTAAGTGAAGGCGAACGAATACTCCTTCAATGCAGCATGTTCAGCCGCTCATCCATGAACACATCCATTTCCGGTGCAAGAATGTGAACATAGCGGTCAAAATACAGGAACTGTTTGAGCAGCAATGCAAACTCTCTCGGGAAATGCAGCCCGTGGCTTTCGCCCACCTTCACCATGTCCATAAGGATATTGTTCACATCGTCCTCGGCCTGATCGGCGTGATAGGGAACGTCATCCGGTACCATTTTGTCCATTTGCTGATAGAGCCGGCGCAGGTCCGCAGCCAGGTCGCTGGCTTTAACAGTGTGGCGGGTTATTCCGATACGAATCATTGCCTCCGCCATGCCATCAAAGTTGCCGACCATCACCGCCGAGATGAAATCGCTGACCGCCTGCCAGGTGTCCGGGCGAATGCGCCCGACAATCCCGAAATCAATGAAGCCTACGCGCCCATCTTCCAGGACCATAAGATTGCCTGCATGTACGTCCGCATGGAAAAATTCACACTGGGTAAGGCTGGCGAACCAGGTGTTCATGGCCGTGATCAACGTGCGCTCCGGATCCTTTGCATAACCCCGGATGCTTTCCAGATCGGTAAGAGGCACACCGTGGAATCGTTCCATGGTGAGTATCCGGCGTGTGCTGCAATGTTCGAAGACTTTGGGCGCCGTGGCATCCCAGTTGTGGGTATCGTGCAGGAACTTCCGGAAAACCTTCAGGTTGTTTGCCTCCTTGATGAAGTCACATTCCTCCATCATGGTGCGCTGGATTTCCTCCACAATGCCTGATAAGGACGTCCAGGACAGTTTCGGGGCAAGAGTTTCAAGAATACGGGCCGATAGATAGAGGAAGTTAAGATCCGTCAGCAGAATATTTTCCACGCCCGGTTTCTGTACCTTGATGACCACCTCTTCTCCGGTCACCAGGCGGGCGGCGTGTACCTGTGCAATGGAAGCGGAGGCCAGGGCCACCGGATCTATCTCGGAAAACACCTGATCGATAGGCCGATCCAGCTCTTCACCGATGATGCCCTTGATAACACTGAACGGCAGGCTGGGCGTTCGGTCCAGACAGTACTGGAATTCCTCCACATATTCTTTCGGAAAGAAGGTCGGGGAGCTGGCTATGAACTGCCCCAGCTTGATGTAGGTGGCGCCCAGTGATTCAAAGGTCTGGCGAAGCAGACGTGGGGCAGGGGGACGATCCCCCGCAACCCATTTGACACCGGTGCGACCCAGTACAGACAGCGTTTCCCCAATTCTGAAAGCGCCCTTGATTCCGTTCGTTATGGTGCCCATCTTAGTGTTCTCCTATAGCCTCATCGGCATAACAACGTAGAGGCAACGATTATCATTCTGCGATTCGATCAGTGCACTGCTGTTGGGGTTGGAAAGTGTAATTTTTACCTGGTCCTCATCCAGAGCGTTCATCACGTCCACCAGATAGCCTACATTGAAACCAATCTGCAGGGATTCGCCCTGATAGTCCACCGGCAGCGCGTCTTCGGCCTGTTCCTGGTCCGGGTTGTTGGCGAACACCTGCAGTTCGTTTGTTGCCAGATTAAGACGAACACCACGAATGTTCTCGTGGGAAAGAATGGCTGCACGCTGCAGGGTGTTTTTCAGAGTGGCGCGATCAGCCAGGACTACCTTGTCACCACCGCGAGGAATAACCCGGTTGTAATCCGGGAACTTGCCTTCGATCAGTTTCGAGGTAAATGTGTAAGACCCCACGGTAGCGCGCAGATGGTTGTCTCCAATCACCAGCCGCACCGGTGTTTCCACTTCATCCAGTAACCGGGAAAGTTCCAGAACGCCTTTTCGGGGAACAATCACCTGGCGTGCTTCCTGGCAACCCGTATCCTGTTCGAGATGGGCCATGGCAAGCCTGTGGCCATCGGTGGCTACGGTACGCACATGATCCTTATCCACTTCCAGCAGCAAGCCATTGAGATAATAACGAACATCCTGTTGCGCCATGGCAAACGCCGTCGCGTCAAACATGCGCCTCAGTTCTTTTTGCGGCAATTCAAGCCTGAAGCTTTCCGGCTCATCCTCCACATTGGGAAAGTGCTCCGCCGGCAAGGTTGAGAGCGTGAAGTGGCTGGCACCGGAACGCACGTGCAGGCGGTCGCCCTCCAGCACCAGATCAATGGGTGCTTCATCTCCCAGGGCACGGCATATATCTGAAAGCTTGCGGGCGGGCACGGTAATCTGGCCTGGCTGGTCAACGTGGACCGGTGTTACCCGCCCCACCAGCTCCACTTCCATATTGGTACCGGTCAGCATCAATACATTGTCTTCGGCTACCAGCAGCACGTTGGACAGTACCGGCATGGTCTGCTTCTTCTCGACAACACCGGCAATGTTTTGCAAGGGTGTGAGCAGGGATTCACGGCTGATCGTCAGTTTCATGTCACTCAGCTTTCTGTTGTTGGAAGGTTGAATGTTGTTTGCGTTTCCATATTCCTACCCGGTACCGCCTTTTTGTGCTACAGACTCGACGCCTCAGGTAGTCAGTAATCTCATAAAATTCTGATAATCCTCGCGGATGCCCGGGTCGGTTTCCTGAAGCTCCACGATCTTCTTGCACGCATGCAGCACCGTTGTGTGGTCGCGGCCACCAAAGGCGTCACCGATTTCCGGCAGGCTGTGATTAGTCAGCTCTTTGGAAAGCGCCATGGCTACTTGCCGGGGCCGGGTCACCACACGGGTACGGCGCTTCGAAAGCAGGTCCGCCACCTTGATCTTGTAGTACTCCGCCACGGTGCGCTGAATGTTATCAATGCTCACCTGCTTTTCGTGCAGTGCCAGCAAATCCTTGAGGCTTTCCCGGATAAACGGCGGCGTGATTTCAGACCCGGTGAAGTGAGCATTCGCTATCACCAAACGCAGCGCGCCCTCTAGTTCTCTCACGTTCGACCGTATTTTCTGGGCAATAAAAAAAGCCGCTTCACTGCTAAGTTTCACATTCGCCTGATCGGCTTTTTTCATCAGGATTGCTACCCGGGTTTCCAGTTCCGGTGGCTCTACCATCACCGTAAGGCCCCAGCCAAAACGGGATTTCAAGCGCTCTTCCATATCCACAATTTCTTTCGGAAAACGGTCACAGGTTACAATTACCTGCTGCCCGCCTTCCAGCAACGCATTGAAGGTGTGGAAAAACTCTTCCTGGGAACGCTCCTTGCGGGCGAAAAACTGGATATCATCGATCAGCAAGGCGTCAACCGACCGGTAATACCGCTTGAACTCATTGATCGCGTTTAGCTGCAACGCCTTTACCATGTCCGCCACAAAGCGCTCTGAACGCAGGTACGCCACCTTGGCATTAGGATTACGCCTTACGATCTCGTTACCTATGGCATGCATCAGGTGGGTTTTACCCAGGCCCACGCCGCCATAGAGGAACAGCGGGTTGTAAGCGCCACCGGGGTTCTCTGCAACCTGCATGGAAGCCGCCCGTGCCAGCTGGTTCGATTTGCCCTCAACAAAAGTATCGAAGGTAAAGCCTTCATTGAGAAAGCTCTGGTGTTTGATATCGCCTTCCACCTGCACTGGGCGGCGTGTAGAGGCCGAACCACTGCTACTGCTTTGAGCAGGCCGGCGATTACTCACTGTGGCCGCCACACCCTTTTCTTCTTCTGTGACCCGGCTGCCTGCTTCGTCCTGAACCCTCAGGCCAGGCTCCTGCTGCGCCAATTCCGAGCGTATAACCGGCTCGGTCTCCCGTGGTGCAGAGCCTACTTTCATACCGACTCTGGGTGCCTGCCCACCGTTCAGATCCTTGAGAACCTCTTCGATACGCCGCAGATATTTCTCGTTAACCCAATCCATCACGAACCGGTTGGGAGCAAACAGCATCAACTGCCCTTCGCGATGGTCGGACTGCAGGGGCCTGAGCCAGGTATTGAACTGTTGTGCGGGAAACTCATCCCGGAGTACTTCAAGACATTGATGCCACATACTGTTCGGCACGACAGCCTGCTCCCGATAACACAAGATTTTCTCAAACCGGGCAAGGACCGCCCGATTCCGAAAGTTGACCCCGGATTCTAACCCGCCGGCCCCTTCAGTGAAAGCGCAAACACCTCGTCATAAACAGCCTGTGGAAATTTATATTATTTAAAATCAATGCATTGCTGACTTATCTACAGGCTTGTGTACAGAAAGATTTTACATTTAAGTTACCCACACGCCTGTGTGCACAACCAGCCCTCAGGTCTGTGTGCAACCCCGGTGTCTTCCAGTGGATAACTGCATGAATTCCTAAAACCCGAAGTTGTCCACAATCGGTAAGAGGTTAATCCACAAGGCTCAGGGTTACTTGCCCAACGCCTTGTCAATGCTTCAACTATTTGAATTATTGTAGGTAATCTGGCTTTTCCACAGAAAACGGCCTGCGTAATAACAGTAATAATAGAATCTTTAAAAGAATTCTAAAAAGACCAGTTACTACTGTTACTCCACTTGTCACCGGGCCCATTTGCGTTTTCCAGAGAAGCTTCCCGAAACCCTGTCCGGTGTCGGCACAAGCCCATAGCGATAAACGTTGAACCTGCGGCGGAATTTGCATAGAATGCCGCTCCTGTTTTGGCTATTAATTTTTCAGCCAACTGCCGAATGTCCAATACACGAATTGTGAGATCGTCACCATGAAAAGAACGTTTCAACCAAGCGTACTGAAGCGTAAGCGCGTACACGGTTTCCGTGCCCGTATGGCAACTGCCAATGGTCGCAAGGTTATTTCCCGTCGTCGTGCCAAAGGCCGTGCACGTCTGTCTGCGTAATCTATCGTTCGCCTTATGAAGGCTTTGAGTTTTCCTAAATCGCATCGCTTACTGCGCCCTGCTGATTACGGCAAAGTCTTCAATGACGTACAGCTAAAGGTTCCGCACAAGAATTTTCTGATCCTGGCTACGCCAAATAATCTCGGGCATGCCAGGGTCGGTCTTGTATTTGCGAAAAAAAACCTGAAACTGTCCGTGCAGCGAAACCGGATCAAACGTCAGGTGCGGGAAAGTTTCCGCCATCAACCCGACCTTCCCGGGATGGACATCATCGTTCTGGGTCGACAAGGGCTGGCAGATCTCGATAACCGCACCATCCGCACGTCTCTGAACGGGCTCTGGCAACGGCTAGCGAAAAAGTATCATCAGCTACCGTCATCTCAACCAGCGGAATCATCTTCGGCCGGTAGGGGAACAGGTTAATGCGCAGGTTGCTTCTTCTTCCTATCCGCTTCTACCAATACGCGATCAGTCCGCTGATGGCCAGTCATTGCCGGCATTATCCAACCTGCTCACAATACGCTGTAGAAGCCATATCCCATCACGGATCACTGAAAGGCACCTATCTTTCAGTAAAACGGCTGCTGAGATGTCACCCATGGGCGGAAGGCGGTTACGATCCCGTACCAGGCACAGTACAAACTCAACCCGAACAGACAACGTCCTGTTGCTCTCAGGCTGATACCTCCCCAACAACACCTCAGACCAAACTGTAACTCTATGGATATTCAACGCATCGTATTGTTCGCCGGCCTGGCTATTGTCAGTTATCTGATGGTGCTTGCCTGGAATGAAGATTATCACCAGCCAGCACCCGCGGCGCAGGTGGCTGAATCCGGAGGCGGCCTTCAGGCAAATAACGGATCTGGTGGTTCCGATGCCATGGTACTTCCTGGCGAGACATCCCGGGGAACGGCTGCCGGAACACCTTCAGATGAGGAGTTCACTACACCGGAAAGCGGTCAGTCAGTATCCGGTCCTGTCAGTTCTGACGTTACCGTAAACGATCAGTACATCAGTGTTCGAACCGATGTACTCGACCTGGTTATTGACCGGGTAAGCGGGAATCTGGTCAGAAGCTCACTGCTCGCCTACGACAAATCCCTCAACGGTGACGAACCGCTCAAGCTGCTGAACAACACAGAAAACCGGTTTTATGTGCTTGAAAGCGGATTGATTGGCCAAAACGGACCAGACAGCGCGAAAAACGGTCAGCCGCCCGTGTACGAAACGGATGCTGCCAGCTACCAACTGGCGGAGGGTGAGAATGAGCTGACCGTTGATCTGGTTCACACCATGGAAAACGGTGTGAAAATCACCAAACGTTACGAGTTTGCGCGGGACAGCTATGAAATCAGCGTGCGTTATCTGGTTGAAAACCGTTCAAACGAGAATTGGCAGGCCAACTTTACCGGTAAAATCGTACGCGATCAGTCACCTGACCCCACGGCCCAGAACAGCATGGGCATCAAGGCGTTTCTTGGCCTGGTAATCAGCTCCCCGGAAGATCCCTATGAAAAATACGATTTCGGTGATCTTGAAGACAATCGTATCAACACGACCGTAACCAACGGCTGGATGGCGTTTCTGCAGCACTACTTTCTTGCAGCCTGGGTACCCGAGCGTGATCAGCCGGCACAATTCCAGACTACCCGCCGCGGCCTGTTGCATGTCATGGGTTTTGTATACCCGGCAACAACCGTTGCACCCGGAGAGACGGCTGAAATTGGCGCCCGCGCCTACGTTGGCCCGAAAATCATTGACCGGCTGGAAGCCGTAGCGCCAAACCTTGACCGTACGGTGGACTTCGGCTGGCTGTTCTTCATCTCACTGCCGCTGTTTATCATTCTTGAGTGGTTCCACGGCCTTGTCGGTAACTGGGGCGTGGCCATTATCCTGCTGACTGTGTTGGTGAAAGCCGTGTTTTTCAAGCTTTCAGCCACCAGTTACCGGTCCATGGGGCGCATGCGGGCCGTGGCGCCGCAACTGACCCGCCTGAAAGAGCTGTACGGCGATGACCGCCAGCGCATGTCCCAGGAAATGATGGCGTTGTACAAGAAAGAGAAGATCAATCCTCTGGGCGGATGTTTGCCCATTCTGGTTCAGATGCCCGTATTCATCTCTCTGTACTGGGTACTGTTTGAGAGTGTGCAATTGCGCCACGCACCCTTCATTCTGTGGATCCAGGATCTTTCCGTCATGGATCCTTACTTCATACTGCCGATCCTGATGGGCGCCAGCATGATGTTGCAGATGAGCCTGAACCCGACGCCGCCGGATCCGATGCAGGCGAAGATCATGAAGCTGATGCCGGTGGTCTTCACCATCTTCTTCCTCTGGTTCCCGGCGGGTCTGGTACTCTACTGGTTGGTGAACAACATTCTGTCGATCAGTCAACAGTGGTACATTACCCGCAAAATCGAAGCAGAAATGGCCACCAAAAAGCACTGACCTTGTGGCCGTTTTATTGTTCAGTAAAGGCTCCGTAAAGGGGCCTTTACCATTTCAGGAACACACAAAACTGCTGTGTAAGAGGCATGATTGATGAACCAGAGCCCCGCAACGACCCATACCCCTGACACCATTGCTGCCATAGCCACGGCGCCTGGCCAGGCAGGCGTGGGCATTGTTCGGGTATCTGGCCCATTGGCAAAGAACATTGCCACGGCCATGCTGGGGTATACGCCCAAGCCCAGATACGCCCACTACGGAGCCTTTCTGGATCAGAACAAAACACTGATCGATGAAGGTATTGGCCTGTACTTCCCGAATCCCCATTCGTTTACCGGCGAAGACGTTTTTGAATTGCAAGGGCACGGCGGCACCATCATTCTGGATTTGCTGTTGCGGGAGGTCTGCCGGCTGGGTGCCCGGTTGGCCCGACCGGGTGAGTTCTCGGAACGGGCGTTTCTCAACGACAAACTGGATCTGGCTCAGGCCGAAGCCATTGCCGACCTGATTGAGAGCAGTTCGGAGCAGGCCGCCCGCTGTGCCGTGCGATCCATGCAGGGTGTATTTTCCCGGCGAATTGAAGCCCTTGTTGAGGCGGTTACGCAACTGCGGATCTACGTGGAGGCCGCCATCGATTTTCCGGAAGAGGAAATCGACTTTCTGGCCGACGGCAAAGTCGCCGCGGATTTACAGGCACTGCTGGAGCAACTCCAGGGCATACTGGCCGAAGCCCAGCAGGGCACAATTCTGCGCGATGGCATGAAAGTGGTGATTGCCGGCCGCCCCAACGCCGGAAAATCCAGCCTGTTAAATGCACTGGCTGGTCGCGAAGCGGCCATAGTAACGGCCATTGAAGGCACTACCCGGGATGTGCTGCGCGAACACATTCACATTGATGGTATGCCCCTGCATATCATCGATACCGCAGGCCTGCGCGACAGTCCGGACGAAGTGGAACAGATCGGCATTGCCAGGGCCTGGGACGAAATTCGTCAGGCCGACCGCATTCTGCTCATGGTGGATGCCACCACCACGGATAAAACCACCCCCCACGAAATCTGGCCGGATTTTATCGACCGGCTACCGGCCTCGGCACCGGTTACGGTAATCCGCAACAAGGTAGATCTGAGCGGTGAAACCGTTGGCTTGTCAGAGTCATCTACGGAAGAGGCCCCGGTAATACGTCTTGCCGCAAAATCCGCCGATGGGCTGAACGTACTGCGGGAACACCTCAAGGAATGCATGGGCTTTGCCAGCACCACGGAAGGCGGCTTTCTGGCCCGCCGCAGGCATCTGGATGCCCTGGAGCGTGCCCGGGATTCCCTGCTGCAAGGCCAGGCGCAGCTGGAAGGTTACGGCGCCGGTGAACTCCTCGCCGAGGATCTGCGAGCTGCCCAGGATGCCCTGGGGGAAATCACCGGCCAGATGACACCGGATGAGCTTTTAGGGAAGATTTTTGGTTCCTTCTGTATCGGGAAATGAGCCGCCGCCCCACAGTAGATACCACTAGCTCAGTCGCATGCTTCCGATAAACAGATACACTGGTATCAAATGTCCGGAATACACAGCGAGGTGGAGCTTATGTCTGAGTGCTATCAGAATCTTCAACTGCAATTGTTGGCAGGAGAGTGGCGAGACGGCAGCGGGGAGGAATCCCGCCCTGTTATAAATCCCTATTCTGGCGAGACTTTGCTCTCAATCCGCTCAGCTACCTCCTCTGATCTCGATGCAACTTACCGAAAAGCTGCTGAGGCCCAGTTAAGCTGGGCAGACACGCCCCCGGCGGAGCGTTCGGCCCTGCTGCTGCGCGTAGTGTCGATCTTTGATGAACGCAAGGAAGAGATCATTGACTGGCTGATTCGCGAATCCGGCAGTACGCGCTTGAAAGCTAACATTGAATGGGGCAGCGCCCGTGCTATCACTCTGGAAGCGGCAAGCATGCCCGCCCGCGCCCAGGGCGCTACCATGAGCAGCGATATTCCGGGGAAAGAAAACCTTGCCTATCGCAAACCTGTAGGGGTGGTGGGTGTGATCAGCCCGTGGAATTTCCCGTTGCATCTCTCCCAGCGTTCCGTAGCACCGGCAATTGCCCTGGGCAATGCGGTGGTCATCAAACCGGCGAGTGATACACCTGTCACCGGAGGTTTGCTGCTGGGCCGCATCTTTGAGGAGGCGGGCCTGCCAGCGGGTGTGCTGAGTGTGGTGATTGGCCCGGGATTGGCCATTGGCGATGACTTCGTAGCGCATCCCGTACCCTCCATGATCTCGTTTACGGGTTCAACGCCGGTTGGCAAAAACATCGGCAGTATCGCCACCGGCGGTCGTTACCTCAAAAAGGTCGCCCTGGAACTGGGTGGCAACAGCCCGTTTGTGGTGCTTGATGATGCGGATGTCGGGCAGGCTGTGAAAGCTGCGGTATTTGGCAAGTTTCTGCATCAGGGGCAGATCTGCATGGCGATCAACCGGATTATCGTCGATTCGACGGTATACGACCGGTTTGTGGAAGATTTTGTCGCCCACGTCCGCACGCTGAACGTCGGCGACCCTTCTGCCATGGAAACGGCCATTGGTCCCATCATCAATACAGCCCAGCTTGAAGGTTTGCAGCAGAAAATTGCCAGAGCCAAAGAGCAGGGGGCAAAAGTACTCCTGGAGGGCGACATTCACGGGCAGATGGTGCCACCGCATGTTTTTGGTGAGGTGACGCCCGATATGGAGCTCAGCAGCGGTGAAATTTTCGGCCCGCTTGTAGGTATCCAGAAAGCCCGGGATGAACAGCACGCCCTGGAACTGGCCAATGGTACGGAGTTTGGTCTCTCCAGTGCCGTGTTCTCCGGTGATCTCGACAGGGGGCTGAGATTTGCCAGCAAAATCAGGGCCGGCATGGCGCACGTTAACGATATGCCGGTGAATGATGAAGCACACATGCCGTTTGGCGGAGAGAAAAGCTCGGGGCTGGGCCGTTTCAACGGCGACTGGGCCATAGAAGAGTTTTCCACCGTGCAGTGGGTGAGTGTGCAGAGGGTTCCGAGACAGTATCCGTTCTGATCCCGTTGGGTAGGTGAAACGGACCGGGTTTCGACAGGAATTCTCCGGCTAATGAAATTTAAGAGGTCATATTGATGGATATTAAAGCAGCGGTAACCCATAGCCAGGGAGAGCCATTCAAACTGGAATCTGTGCAACTTGAAGACCCTGAGTTTGACGAGATACGGGTTCGGATTGTTGCGGCTGGAGTCTGCCATACGGATGTTGTCGCGCGTGATCTGGGCATAGCGCCATTTCCGATTGTTCTCGGTCATGAGGGGTCCGGCGTTGTAGACGCCGTTGGGTCGGGCGTGTCTGATCTCAAACCCGGTGATCATGTTGTGCTCTCGTTTGCGCACTGTGGAAATTGCGGAAACTGTCTGACCGGCCATCCGACCGTTTGCGATACCTTCAACGATCTCAACTTCGGCGGTGCCATGGACGATGGCAGTCGTCGGCTTGCTCAGGGCGAACAATCGCTGGCAACGTTTTTTGGCCAATCGTCATTTGCGACATACGCTATTGCCAAGTCCAGCAATGCGGTGAAGGTAGATCCGGATGTTGATCTCGCGCTGTTGGGGCCGCTGGGCTGTGGTATCCAGACCGGGGCAGGCACGGTTCTCAATCGTCTCAAGCCGGAATTTGGTTCCAGTATCGTGATCTATGGCGCAGGGGCTGTGGGGCTTAGTGCGGTAATGGCGGCCAGAATTGCTGGTTGTCAGTACATCATCGCCGTTGATGTCCATGACAGTCGCCTGGCTCTGGCCAAAGAGCTTGGCGCGACCCACACTCTTAACGGCAAAGACGTGGATGTCATGGCGGAAATTAAAAAAATCACCGGCGGTGGCAGCCATTATGCCGTTGAAACCACGGGGGTACCTCCAGTGGTCAAGCAGTCACTGAATGCTTTGAGGCCTTTGGGTACCGTCGCGATTGTTGGTATTACCCCTGAGATGAACCTTGATATTCATAACGATCTGATGGCGGAAGGAAAAAGCATGATCGGCGTGATTGAAGGCGATTCCATCCCCCGGGTGTTTATTCCAAAGTTGATTGCGTACTACAAAGCCGGAGAGTTTCCGTTTGATAAACTGGTTAAATTTTATAAATTTGAGCAGATTAATCAGGCGTTTGAAGACTCAGCAAGCGGTATGACTATCAAACCGGTGCTGAAAATAGCCTGATGATCGGGAACAGGGCGCTGGCCTCAATCCGCATAGCTGCTCTGGCCGCCACAGGGACAATATGGGATAGTAGCACGATCAGGTATAAGGTTATAACCTTTGCGTCAGAAGCCGATGCAGGTAGGTATACCAGCCTGGTCTGGAGCTGATTTCAGCGTTTGCGGGTTAGTGTTTTGGCAGTATTAATTTAAAGGGGATAATTATGTCTATTGAACGTCTTGTGTTCGCTATTGCGGGAGCATTTATTCTACTCAGCGTTATTTTGTCGCAATTGCATTCGGTTTACTGGCTCTGGTTTACCGCATTCGTGGGTGCAAACATGTTGCAGGCAGCCTTTACCGGGTTCTGCCCGCTGGCGAAGATCCTGAAAGCTATGGGTAAAAAATCCGGAACCGCTTTCAACTGAGCCAGCGCACAAAAAAACGGTTCATATGTAAAAATTATTCCGGGTTATAATTAATTTTTATAACCCGGGCTTCTGTTGTGCATCCCTAAATAATATTAAAGCCCTAAATAAACCGTTTATTGCTGGCTGTAATAAGCAGCCATATCCGCAATATCTTCATCGGTAAGGTTTGTCGCTTGCGGCGTCATAACCGCCGACATACCGCCACTTCGTTCTCCCGCACGATACGCTTTCAGCGCCAGCTCGAGATACGTTGCGGACTGGCCGGCAAGGTTGGGATAGATAGGTGCGCTGGATTGGCCATCCATGCCGTGACAGGCTGCACAAACCGTAATCTTTTCAGCACCCGCTTTGGCATCGGCAGCGGCTGCCGGTAAAGCGGTTGCGCCCATAACAATGGCCATTGCCACATATTTCATATATGTCACTCTCATCGTTATCTCCATTGTGGGGTTCAATCTGATTTCGTGCAGCGCGGAATTAAGCGATAACGGCCAGCAACACGCAAGTGACGAAAACACTCCCTTTTATAATAGTTGATGTGCGTCAATTATGTTCCCGTAAACCCTAGAAATAAGTATTTCACGTAATCGGTAAAATTTTGATCTATGCTAATTTGACGGGCGTTGACCGATGAAGAACGCGTAATAATTGGTTTATGGTATTGATTCCTGAATGATAATGCCTCCCATCGGACAACTTCATTAAACGAATGTGTGGCGACCCGGTCACATGTTTAAGCCGCCGCTCGCCTGAACTGGCGGTAAACGGCAATTGTTGATGAGGAGAGAGTCATGGGAATGTGGAAGCTGAAGCGCCGCGATTTCCTCAAGGGGCTGGGGGCCACGGGCACCGGTGTGATGCTGAGTGGTAATGTCTGGGCATTAAACCGGCTAGAGCCGATTGACGATACCCTTGCCACTGAATACCCCTACCGTGACTGGGAGGACCTTTACCGCGATGAGTGGTCCTGGGACCACATAGGGCACGCCGCTCACTGTATCAACTGTATGGGTAACTGCGCCTGGGATGTGTACGTCAAAGACGGCATCGTCATCCGTGAAGAACAGATTGCCAAGTACCCGCAGATACACACGAACATACCCGATGCCAACCCCCGCGGTTGCCAGAAAGGCGCGATCCACTCCACCGCCATGTACGAAGCGGATCGCCTGCGTTACCCGCTCAAGCGTGCCGGTGAACGCGGCGAAGGCAAGTGGTAGCGTATCTCCTGGGATCAGGCCACCGAAGAAGTCGCCGACAAGATCATTGATATTTTTGTCAAACACGGCCCCGGCAAGCTCAAAACTCACCAGGGTTCAGGCAACCAGACCATGGTTCGCCAGTCCGGCCCTGCCCGTTTCGCCGCCCTGGTTGGCGGTATCCAGCTTGATGGCTTTACCGTAGTAGGTGACCTGTTGACCGGCGCCCATCTGGCTTACGGCAACCCGCTGGAAAGCTTCTCCTCAGACGCCTGGTTTGATGCTGATTACATCATGCTGGGCATGATCAACCCTAACGCTACCCGTATTCCGGATGCCCACTACATCTGGGAAGCCAAATACAACGGCGCCCGCATTGTCAGCACCTCGCCGGATTACAACCCCAGTGCCATTCACACCGATCTGTGGGTACCCATCGAACAGGGTTCTGATCCGTTCCTGGCCATGTCGTTTGTGAACGTGATTATTGAAGAAAAACTGTTCAAGCCGGCGTTCATGAAAGAGCAGACCGACCTGCCCATGCTGGTGCGCACCGACAACGGCCAGTTGCTGCGTGAAAAAGACCTGGTGGAAGGCGGCTCCGACGAAGTGTTCTATCACTGGGATCTGAACACCAATCAGGCAGTGAAAGCCAGGGGTTCCATGGGCGATGACACCAAGACTCTGGAACTGGGCGACGTCGATCCCGCTCTGGAAGGCACCTTCAAGGTAAACGGCATTTCCGTGACCACGTCCTTTGAGTACGTGAAAAAAGAGGCGGCAAAATTCACCCCGGAGAAAACCCGGGAGCAGACCGGCATTCACCCGGACATTGTGCGCCAGGAAGCCCGCCTGCTGGCAAAGTCGAAAAAAGCCATCATCATGCTGGGTTATGTCACCTCCAGCTATTCCAACTGCCTATACACCTGCTGGGGCTACGCGCTGACGCTGGCACTGACCGGCCACGGCGGCCGCACCGGTGGTCTGGATACCTCCTGGGTGGTGTGGAACCATCCCCGCTGGTGGGAGCTGGCCGGGTTTGAAGGTAAAAAATCCGCTCGCCTGGAAGCAGGTGGACTGGGTGAATTCCTGCGCGGCGGCATGATGGAAGGCGCTCGCAAGCACTACGACAACAAAAAACTGAAGAAACGTGTTGGTTTCGATCTCGATGACATGGAAGAGATGATGAACGAGTCCATGGAAAAGGGCTGGATGCCTTACTACGGCGAAATCAAGGGCATGATTTCCATCGCGGACAACACCTTCCGTCGCAACAAGATGTCGAAGAAGTATCGCGAAGAGCACCTGCGCCAGGCTGAAGAGCTGTACGTGAACATCAACGTGCGCATGGACTCCACCGCTGAATGGGCCGACTATGTGCTGCCTGCGGCCAGTCACTATGAGGCATGGGATATCCGTACCCAGGGTTACCACCGGTTTGCCAACGTATTTACCCGCTCGGTAGAGCCCGTGGGTGAGTCCAAGCCGGACTGGGAAATCATGGCGCTGCTCACCAGGAAGATTCAGGAACGTGCGATTGCCCGCGGTGTGGGCCCAATCCAGGACGGTGACGTTACCCGTGATCTGCACACCATTCACGATGACTTTACCCGCCAGGGTACGCTCAATACGGATTACGATGTGCTCAAGCACATCATCGAGGATTCGCCTGAATTTGGTGGTGTGACCATCGAAGAGGCCGCGGAAAAAGGCTTCATTGTGATGAACGAACACGCCGGCCTGAACCAGCCGCTTGAAGCGGACAGAGGCTATGATCCGTTCACCGCGCAAACCGATGGCAAGAAGCCTTATGAAACCCTGACCGGTCGCATTACCTTCTATTGTGACCACCCGTGGTTTGTGAAACTGAAGTCCACCGTACCCACAGCGCGTTTGTACGCAGGGCCGGAGGCTTCCAACTACCCGTTGAAATTCTACTCGCCGCACTCGCGCTGGGCTATTCACTCCAACTGGCGCAGTAACAAGTACCTGCTGCGATTGCAGCGTGGTGAACCGAACATCTACATCAACCCGCAGCTGGCTGAGAAAAAAGGTATCAAGGACGGTGATACGGTGCGGCTGTTCAACGGCAACGGTGACTTTTTTGCCCAGGCCAAGTTCTATCCCAGCATTCCGGTGGACTCGATCATGATGGAGCACGGCTGGGAGCCACATCAGTACATCCATCGCAGAAACATGAACGTTTCCCACGCTGTGTTCCTGCAACCGCTGGAGCTGGCGGGTGGCTGGGGCCATCTGAACTTCATTTACGCCAAATGGAATGCCAACCAGCATATCCATGAGACCAGTTACGACATAGAACTGGCCAAGGCTGAAGACATCACCGACCCACGAGCCGTTTAAGAGGAAATTATCATGACTGTTAAGCGTCAACTCAGCATGGTCCTGGATCTGAACAAGTGTATCGGCTGCCACACCTGTACCGCAGCCTGCAAACTGATGTGGACCAACCGGAACGGCCGCGAGTTCATGTACTGGAACAACGTGGAATCCCAGCCCGGTAAAGGTTACCCGCGGGACTACGAGAACATGGGCGGTGGTTTTGATGCCGACGGCGCGCTGCGCCTCGGGCGCCAGCCCAGCCAGGAAGACTATGGCATTCCCTGGGAGTACAACTACGAAGAAGCGCTGATGACCGGTACCGACCCCTGGCTGCGCCCCAATGTGAAGCCTACCTGGGGCGCCAACTGGGACGAAGACCAGGGTTTGGGTGATTACCCCAACAGCTACTACTTTTACCTGCCGCGCCTGTGCAACCACTGCGCCAACCCGGCGTGCCTGGCGGCCTGTACCCGTAACGCCATTTACAAGCGCCAGGAAGACGGCATTGTGCTGGTGGATCAGGAGCGCTGCCGGGGCTATCGTTACTGCGTAAATGCTTGCCCGTACAAGAAAATCTACTTCAACGAGGAGATTTCCAAATCCGAGAAGTGTATTTTCTGCTACCCGCGGATTGAAAAAGGCCTGCCCACAGCCTGCGCGCAGCAGTGTGTCGGACGTATTCGCTGGATCGGTTATCGCGATGACGAAGACGGCCCGATCCACAAGCTTGTCGAAAAGTACAAGGTGGCACTGCCACTGCACGCCGAATGGGGCACCCAGCCTAACGTGTTCTACGTACCACCGCTGTCACCCTCCAAGTTTGGTGAAAACGGTGAGCAACTGGATGAATCCCGTATTCCGCTATCCTATCTGGAGAGCCTGTTCGGGCCCCGTACGGGTGAGGTACTGGACACCCTGGCCGAGGCACGTCAGGCAAAAGCCGATGGCAAGGGCAGTGAACTGATGGACATTCTGATCGGTTACAAACACTCGGAAATGTTCAAGTTGAGCTGATGCCGGGGAGGCACGAAATGACGCAATTAACAGCGCCCGCTGTCCGTCAGTTTGAGCACGAAAGGGCCGAGGCTCGTGGCGCGATTTACCGGCTTGCGGCGGCTATGCTGGGCTACCCGTTACAGGAAACCTGGGAAGCCCTGGCCGATGGTCGCCTGAAAGCAGCGCTTGACGACGCCTTGCAGACCTTGGGTGCTGAACCCTGGCCAACACTGCAGACCAGTACCAGCCTGGGCGATCTGGAAGTCGGCTATATGGCGACGTTTATTCACGGCAAACGGGGTAAACCACGGGTGCCTCTGGTAGCGAGTGCCTATCAACAGTTGTTGGGTGGCCAAACGCCGGGCAGTTACATGCTGAACGTGCAAGCGTTTTATACCCATTTTGGCCTGACGGCTGCCGTGGATGATGAAGGCCACAAAGACCAGCCGGATCACCTGCTGGCGATGCTGGAGTTCTGTGCACTGCTGTGCCATCTGGAGCTGCAGGCTCTGGAGAACAGCTGTGATGCGTCACCGTACCGCCGTGCCCAAAGGGATTTCCTGGCGCGCTACCTGAGGCCGTTGTTGCAGGCTGTCAGGGCGGGCTACGCCAGAGAAAGTCACCACGGCCTGGATCCAAATCTGGCGCATCTGGTGAATAGGCTCCCGGACTGGACCTACACCCAGCAAATGGCTCTGGAGGCCCAGGTAGGGCCCACCCCGAAAGGGGGTGAGAAAAAAGCCGAAGCCGATACCGCCAGCCAGCCCATGTGGGACTGAACTCAATCGATTAGCATGAGGAACCATGCCATGACATCGCACGTTTTTAAAAATGGCCTTCTGGTAAACCGTACCCGCCGGTTGGCTGGCTCTTTAACCGCAGCGGCTTGCCTGCTGGCCAGTGCCAGTGTGGTGGCGGATCACAGCGACAGAAACCCTAACGTTACCGAGGTGGAACCCTGGGATACCGTTAAAGTGTCGCGCATTCCCGGCAATATCTATCTGCGCACCCAGGACGACCCGGACGATCTCATCTGGGACCGCTTGCCGGAATACCGTACGGCACTGCTGCCGGCACCGCCTGTACATCAGTCTGTCGCCCTGCGCTTCGAAGAAGGCTCCACTCGCACCAAGCACATGTATTTTCAGCTGGCCCGCTCTGCGGACCGCTTGTACATACGCCTGCGCTGGAAAGATCCCACCGAAAATCGCGACACCACTGTGGACGAGTACCGTGATGGCGTTGCCGTTCAGTTTGCCCTGAACGATACAGACACGTCCTACATGATGGGGTCCGGCCATGAAAACCCGGTAAATATGTGGTACTGGCGTGCCGACAAAGAGCAGGTGGACAGCCTGGCCGCAGGTGGTTATGGCAGCACGACCACCCTGCCAGTCCAGAATGTCTCCGGTGCCAGCGCCTACTTCACTGATCCAGTCCCTGCAGACAGGGAATGGCAGGTTGTGATGTCCCGACCGTTCAAGTCTGATGGCAAGTACGATGTGAACTTCGATCGTGACACCGTTCCCATGGGCTTTGCCGTATGGCAGGGTAGTGAGAACGAGCGCGATGGTAATAAACGCGTGACACACACCTGGATCCTTCTGGACGCGAGTCCGGATAGTGACAACGGACAGTAAGGAGCCCTTTGATGCCGGTTTCCCAATTTCCTCCCAGGGACCCTCTGGCACTTGTGCCAGAGGACTGCGGCCTGGGCCATGCCTGCCAGTTCTGCCCCCGGGAAGATACCTGTCAGCTGGACAAGGGTCAGCACGAAAAAAAGCTGATTGAGAAGCGGCTGGCCGACATTGGCCAGATCATTCTGGTTATGGCCAACAAGGGCGGAGTGGGTAAAAGCACTGTATCGGCCAACGTGGCAGCCGGCCTCGCAGGCCGGGGTTACAAAGTAGGCGTTGCGGATGCCGACATTCACGGGCCGAATCAGAGCCGGTTTTTCGGTTTTGTGGGCCAGCGGGTCCGCCTCGGCAAGAACGGCCTGCCGCCAAAGGACTTCGAGTTTTTTGGCCTGGAGCATCCGGTAAAAGTCGGTTCCCTGGCCTTTATGATGGAGCGCGATGATACGCCCATCGTGTGGCGGGATGCCTACAAACACGATTTCATGCATCACCTGATCGGGTCTTTCGACTGGGGGCCGCTGGATTTTCTGGTGATAGACATGCCGCCGGGTACCGGCAATGAGCTGATTACCCTGGCTGACATGCTTGAAGGCCATGACGTGGCAGCCTTGCTGGCTACGACGCCTCAGGAAGTGGCACTGATGGACAGCCTGAAAGCCGTTCGTTTTTGCCAGGAGCGTGGTCTGCCGCTTATTGGTGTGGTTGAAAATATGGCGGGTGTAACCTGCCCCAACTGCAGTGAGCAGTTCCATGTGTTCCCGCGCGCTCATCTGGCTGAGGCCCTGGCAGCAGCGCAGGTGGAGTCCGTGGCGCAAATTCCTCTTTCGCTGGCGCTGTCCAGCGGTTCAGACACAGGAGTACCCGTGATCCTTTCGGCCCCGGAGGGCCCCGAGGCGCAAGCGTTTGCCTCTGCTGTTGCGGCCTGTGAGGCTTATGGCCGGGCCAGCTTTGCGGAAGTGGCCACGCAGTCGTTGCAGGAGTTGACACAGGCAGGCCTGGAAAGCTCCGAGATGGAGCAGGCGCTGGAATCCGTGCCACCTGAGCAGCGGGAGGCTTTGCGTCAACAGCTGGAATCCCTGCTGGGAACCGGCGGCAAACCACATTGATGTAACGCATCACCCATGTGAACCCTGTTGTACGAGCCCTGCTTGCAGGGTCTCTTTTCCCTATTCGAGAGCACTGCCATGACTGACACTCGCGCACCTGGTCGCCGTCGTTTTTTCAGCCGGTTGTTAGGAACCGATAATGCTACTGCACCCGGTCGCGCACCCTGGCGCCGGGTACCGGAAGTAGGTGCGGGTGACGGCGACGTGCTCTGGTCGGGCTGGACCGGAGATGGCGAGTTGTTTGTGGTTGGCGACGAGGGCATGGTGATGCGCTTCGTGGGCCAAAATGGCGCCGACGGCCGGCAATGGCAGAAAATGAACGTTCCCACCCGGCTGCCTCTTCACGGCATCTGGGGACCAACCACAGACAACCTGTTCGCCGTGGGCTGGATGGGCTGCATACTGCATTTTGACGGCGTGCAATGGCAGTTGCTGCGGGGAGGCGTAATCGATACCGAAGGCGGGCGGTTTGCCGCCTGTGAGGAAAACACACCCCTGTTTGCAATTGATGGCAATGACCAGGGCCAGGCCTGGGCAGTGGGCGATGACGGCATGATCCTGCATTATGACGGCTGCCGCTGGCAGCGCGAACAAAGCCCCACACAGGTGAATCTGCGTGCAGTCACCTGCGGACCGGATAACACAGTGTACGTAGCCGGCGGTGAGGGCACGGTACTGCATCGTGATAGCCATGGCCAGTGGAGCAAACTGGACTGCCCTCTGGGCTCAGGTTTCCATGCCTTGCTGTTGCTGGATGACGACACCCTGCTGCTGGGCGGTGGCCGTTATTTTGTGGATAAGGGCGGGTTTCGCGGCGAATTGGTGCTTTACCAGAACGGGCGTTTCCAGCCCCTTAGCTTTGACGAGCCCATGCCAAGGCTGAGAGCACTCAAAGCCTACAAGGGCGGGGTGTTAATTGTAGGTGACCAGGGCCACCTGTATTACTACAGGGATTTCCGGCTCGACAAACTGGAAAGCAACTGCCGCCACGACCTGATGAACATTATCGTACTGTCCACGGGTGAGGCCCTGGTGGTGGGCGACTTTGGCACCATAATGACCGCATCTGAGGATTTTACGCAAGCTCTGGCCCCGCCACCGGTTGAAGCGGACGCCAGCCCCTGGGAAACCATGGCTGTACCGACCGGGGCTCAGATCTGGGGCTTTACCGAGGCTGCCGGTGGTACCTGTTACGCATGCGGTGAAGCGGGTACTGTGCTGCGCCTGCAGGGGAATGAGTGGGAGTTACTGCCGGCGCCCAGTGAGCTTGCGGTTCACTGTGTCTGGGATACCGGCGCCGGGTTGTTTGCTGCCGGCCAGCTGGGGCGTATTTTCCGGTTTGATGGCGAGCAATGGGCCCTGCATTACGATCTGAACCTGGACCTGACCATTCTTGCCATGTGGGGCAGTAGCCCCGAATCCGTCTACGCCGTGGGCGACGAGGGCCTGATTCTGCATTTTGACGGCCTGAGCTGGAAGCGTATGATCAGCGGCACCCAGTCGGCGCTTTACGGTTTATGGGCTCTTGATGACGAGCACATGCTTGCTGCCGGCGATTTCGGCCTGGTTCTGAGATACAACGGCAAGGACTGGCGCGAGTTCAATGTGGGCACCGAGAACTTTCTCTACGATATCTGGGGCGACAGCCTCAGCAATATCTACGCCGTTGGACTGTCTGGCACACTGGCCCATTTCAATGGCCAGCGCTGGCAGATGATGGCCACCCGCCTGCGTGAAGATCTGCTGTCCATCTCCGGTTCTGATGCCGCAGGCGCCTTCGCGGTGGGTACCCGGGGCTGTGTACTGCGCCTTGAGGGTGACCAATGGCTAACCGAACCCAGTGGCAGTGATGCGGGCTTGCGTGCGGTTTGTGCCACCCGCAGCGGAGCGGTTTATGCCGTGGGTGACCGGGGAACGGTCCTGCGGCGCCCGGGCGTCAGCCGCACGGAACACTGAACTGACAGCGCCTTTTACATATCGACACACCATTAAACGGTATACCACATTGGCCTTGAGCTACACTTCGGTTTAACAGTTTTTTAATTTCAGGAAGCTCTATGACCCGGACTGTCCTTGTAAGGAGATCTTTCCATGCGTTCAATGTCGTTGTCAGTTCTGATGTTGCTGGCCTTATTCGGGTCATCCCGGATATTTGCGGCAGACAGGTTGTATATTTATACGGAAAATTTCCCGCCCTATAACATGAGCACCAATGGCCGTGCGTTTGAACACAGCGCGGACAAAATTGATGGTATCTGCACCGAAAGAGCAAAAGCGGTTCTGGACCAGTCCGGATATGACTATCGCATAAAATTGCGCAACTGGAACTACGGCTACAACCGCGCCCTGTCCAAGGTCAATCATGGAATATTCTGCACCACCTATACCGAAGAGCGGGCACCCTTGTTCAAATGGGTGGGGCCTTTGGCCCAGAACCTGTGGACAATTTTTGCGCCGCCCGGAAGCACGTTCAAGATGGACCGGCTTGAGGATGCGAAAGGTAAAACCATAGGGGGCTATCGCAACGACGTCAGGAGTGAATACCTCCTGAAACGTGGTTACCAGATGTCGGTAATCGACAGTGACGATCTCAACCCGAAGCGTCTGGCGCTGGGCCAGATCGACCTGTGGATTGCAGAACGACTCGCAGGGCCCTACCTTGCGTCGCAGCAGGATGTCGAAGGCCTCGTTCCGGTGTTTTCGTTCAATGACGTTGATCTGTATCTGGCAATGAACCCGGATACGCCCGACGAGGTTATCGAAGATCTCAACCGGGCACTGCAAGAGGTGAAGGACAACGGAACCTTCGAGGCCATCGGCACCAAGTACGGTCTGTAAGCCGCGGGCAAAGGAACCCCGGGTAGCAGGAGCCTACCCGGGACACCGGATTATCCCGGAGCTCAGCCGACTTCGCTCAGATCAGGCGCCTGAAGCGGTTGCAGTGCGCGGGTATTGGTGCGATTACCCAGAAAATCCGGCCGTGCTTTGTTGCCACAGAAGGGCTGGGTCAGCTGGTTTTCCACACTGTTATAAACGAAGAACAGGTTACTTCTGGGCCAGGGTGACATGTTTGCATTGGATGCGTGCAAGGTGTTGCACTCGAAGACAATCAGCGATCCGGCCGGCCCCGTGGGTGCCTTGATACCATAGTTGTCGGCCATCCTTTTCAGGTCCCTGTTACTGGGCACGCCCAGTTCCTGCTTTTTCAGGGAGGACTGGTAATTGTCTTCCGGAGTGCGCCCCACGCAGGGAATAAAGGTTTTGTGGGAGCCTGGAATCAGCATCAAAGGGCCGTTAAACGGTGTGTTATCTGTCAGGGCAATGGAGAAACTGACGGCCCGCATTCTGGGCATACCGTCTTCCGCATGCCAGGTTTCAAAATCCGAATGCCAGTCAAATCCCTTACCGTGAAATCCCGGTTTGAAGTTGATGCGCGACTGGTGGATATAGGCATCGCTGCCCAGCAGCTGGTGCACCATGTCGAGGATAGCAGGGTTGCGGGTCAGTTTGTCAAAGCGTGGCGAGAGTTCGTGTATACCAAACACAGACCGTATTTCCTGCTTGCCGGTTTCAGTAATGGTGCCCTCTGAACGAAGGACGCTGTCGTCGTCCTCATAGGCTTCCAGATCTTCCCGGAACCTTTTAACCGTTTCCTTATCCAGAAAGTTATTGAACACCAGAAACCCGTCACGTTCGTACATGGCCAGCTCGGCTTCACTCAGGGGCCCGCTTGTGCGGTCTTTGCCCTGGCTGTGGATAACGGGATCGAGGCGATCTATTGGCGCGGCGGGGCGCTCAAGGCGGGTGGGGTAAAAGTCGTCAGCACGAGTTTCCATATTCGGACCTCCTTCTTTTAGCAACATCACAACAAAGGCCTGCCCTCAAGCAGGTGGCAGGCCAGAAAACGGTTTTCCCCTCAGGGTCAGCAGTAAAAAGAGTGAGTAGGCGGTTAGATGCGGTTGGAAGGAAATATTTCAAGCCCTGCCGGCTCGGGTATCAAACTGGCAGGGCGTTCAAGGGCGGATTAACCGGTAAACGCCATGTTTTCCGGGTCGATCTGCATCAGGTTACGGCTTGGGCTCAGCATACTTGTGGCATGGGTTTGAGCCCGGGGCAGCAGGCGCTCGAAATAAAATTCCGCCGTGGCCAGCTTGGTGGTGTAGAAAGCCTCAGAGTCATCACCCCCGTTATCCAGGCAATTTACCGCGGTTGCTGCCTGTCGCGCCCACATATACGCCATGGTCACGTAACCGCTGTACATCAGGAAATCGTAAGAGGCCGAGCTCACTACATCACGGTCTTTGCGGGCTGCAAGCATGATTCGCACGGTGAGCAGATTCCACTGGGCGGTCAGCTTGAGCAGGTCCAGGGCAAACGGACGTAAACGGCTGTCGGTCAGGTGCTTACGGGCAAAGTTGGCAATCCGCGCGGTGAAATCACGCACAGCGCCGCCTTTGGTGGTCAGCAGTACCTTGCGGCCGAGCAGGTCCAGCGCCTGAATACCGGTGGTGCCTTCATACAAAGTGGCAATCCGGGTATCCCGGGCGATCTGCTCCATACCGTGTTCACGAATGTAACCGTGGCCGCCGAATACCTGCATACCCAGGCTGGCGGCTTCATTCCCCAGTTCCGTCAGAAAGCCTTTGAGAATCGGGGTCAGGAAGCCCAGTTTGTCATCGTATTTTTCGGCTTTTTTTGTATCGCCGGCGGCATGGCCCTCAACCATATGGTCGGCCAGGCGGGCAGCGTCATAGAGCATGGCACGGCCGCCTTCGGCAATGGCTTTCTGGGTCAGCAGCATGCGGCGTACATCGGCGTGGTGAATCAGGCTGTCGGCCACCTGATCCGGCTCTTTTTTACCGGAGAGCGCGCGCATGGAGCGGCGTTCTCTGGCGTAATCCAGCGCCCACTGATACGACAGCTCCGCGGGGCCGACGCCCTGTATCGCGGTGCCGATACGGGCCGTGTTCATAAAGGTGAACATGCACTCCAGACCCTCGTTCTCCGGGCCAATCAGATAGCCGGTTGCACCATCAAAGTTCAGAACACAGGTAGCGGAAGCCTTGATGCCCATTTTCTTTTCCAGGCTGCCACAGACCACGGCGTTGCGTTCACCCACGCTGCCGTCCGCGCCGGGCATAAACTTCGGCACGATAAACAGACTGATGCCCCGGGTGCCTTTGGGAGCATCCGGCAGGCGGGCCAGAACGATGTGAACAATGTTCTCGGTAAGGTCATGGTCACCGGACGAGATAAAGATCTTGGTGCCGGTAATTTTATAGCTGCCATCCGTCTGTGGTTCGGCTTTGGTTTTTACCTGGCCCAGATCGGTGCCGCACTGGGGCTCGGTCAGGCACATGGTGCCGGCCCAGCGGCCTTCGGTCAGCGGTAGCAGGTAGGTGTCTTTCTGGTCGTCGGAGCCGTGCAGAAAAATGGTGTTCATGGCGCCCATGGACAGGCCCGGGTACATGGAGAACGACCAGTTCGCGGTGCCCATCATTTCCTGCTTCATAAGGCCCATGGACGCAGGCAGGCCCTGACCGCCAAATTCCTCCGGCGCAGAGAGACCCTGCCAGCCGCCCATCACATACTGGTTATAGGCTTCTTTATAGCCTTTCGGAGTGGTGACTTCGCCGTCTTTCAGTGTACAGCCTTCCTCATCGCCGAGCTGGTACAGCGGGCTCAGTTGTTCCTCGCAAAAACGGGCGCATTCGGTGAGGATGGCGTCTACGATATCCGGCGTTGCATTTTCACCGCTGGCCAGTGAAGCGTAGTGTTTCGGGTAGTCAAATACCTCGTTGAGCAGAAACTTCATGTCCCGCAAGGGCGCCTTGTATGCCGGCATAATCAATCCTCTGAACTGGTCTGAATATCTTTTCGGGGCCATTGCCCGCTTCAAGTTGCCTGCTGTTTTACGGTATTGCGCTTCGGATTCCATTGACGAAAAGCACCTGTGGCGGTGTCAGTAAAGACAGTAGGCGGGCTTGGCCGGGGCGCTTTGCTGATCGGAGAAGATCCCCCGGGCGTATTCAGATAGCACCCATCGCACCATACATTGTGATGGCACCTGTGACGCTGAGAACCCCGTGGAGAGCCTTATGACAAGTGTAAAAAATATGCAAAACCTGCATTCTGTGATTCACAACCGTGGCTGGCGCTCTATACTCCTGTTTGTATCGGTCATGAGCCTGCTAACTGGTTGTTCCGGGCCCGCCCTGACCGATTATGCAGAGCGCAGCCCCAGGCTGACTCCCCAAACATTTTTCAGCGGTGAACTTAGTGCTCGCGGGGTGGTCAAGGACATGTCCGGGGAGGTGATCCGCACATTCGATGCGGATATCACGGCCTCCTGGGATGCTGCAGGCGTGGGCACCCTGGATGAAGTATTCCGCTTTGATGACGGCGAAGTGCAAACCCGGGTCTGGACGCTGACACCCTCGGATAACGGCGACAGCTATCATGCCGGGGCGGGCGATGTGGCAGAGCCGGGAACCATGCGCTGGAGCGGCAACACCCTCCACATGAACTATGTGCTCCGGATTGCCTACGGCGATGGAACACTGGATGTACGAATGAATGACTGGATGTATCTGATAACACCCGACACTTTGATTAACCAGACCACCATGAGTAAATGGGGGATTGATGTGGGTGAAATTGTTCTCGTGATACAGAAAAAATAAACCCGGCGGGAGCCGGTCCGTTTGCTGGGATTGTCTATGTGGAAACAGTGGTTGATTGGCGCGGTGCTCGTGGCGGTAGCCGTGAGCGGTGCTGTAATTTATCGCAACCTGAATGATCTGTCGCAGGTAGATAGTGCCAATGAGCGGGCGCCCAGCGCTGTAAGTACCCGCCTGCCGGTAACAGAAACCGTGCGTGATCAGGTTAAAGCAGTTGGTAGCCTGAAGGCTCTCAATGCGGTTGAGTTGACCACAGAAGCCAGTGGCCGGGTGGTGGAAATCAACCTGAAGTCCGGTCGCCAGGTAAAACAGGGCGACGTGCTGTTGCGTTTGGATGATCGCCAGGCCAGGGCGGATCTGGGTGTTATCGAGGCGCAATTGGCCGATGCCAGGCGCCAGTACGAACGCGCCCGAAGCCTGCGCGATAACAACAGCATTTCCCAGTCTCTGGTTGATGAATTGCGCACCGCCGTTGAAGTTGCAGAGGCCCAGCGCGATGCTGCGAGGGTCCGGCTAGAAAATCATCTTATCGAAGCACCCTTTTCCGGCGTTGCAGGGCTGAGCGACATCAGCATTGGTGCCTATGTGACCGCTGGCACAACCATTACCACGCTGGATGCCACATCCCCTATGGAGCTGAATTTCTCCATTCCGGAACGCTTTCTGGGCCATCTCAAGCCCGGGCAGAGGGTGGATGCTGGTACGCCCGCGTACCCGGATCAGTATTTCAGCGGCGAGTTGGTTGAGTTGGGTACCCGCATTGATGAACTAAGCCGGTCTTTGCCGGTTCGGGCCTTGATTGATAACGCTGATGGCCGGTTACGCCCGGGGCAGTTCATGTCTGTCAGCCTGACGCTGCGCGAGCGCCCGGGCCTGGTGGTACCGGAGCAGGCGGTAATGGTTCGCGGTAATGAAAAATACGTATTTGTAGCCGACGACGGCATCGCCAGACGGGTATCCGTAGTTTTGGGTTCGCGCATGCCGGGGCAGGTTGAAATTATGGATGGATTGACCGCCGAAGACCCGGTGGTGGTGACCGGCCAGGACCGGCTCAGCAGCGGTGAACGAATTCGGGTAATCGATGATGAAAATGCGATCCCCGACAATCGCTTCACCAGTGCGCTGGAGTCGTAGCTGTGATCCTGTCGGATATTTCCATCAAACGCCCGGTTTTTGCCACGGTTCTGAGCCTGTTGATTGTGGTATTTGGTCTGGCGGCCCTGTTTGGCCTCCCGGTGCGGGAGTACCCGGATATAGACCCGCCCGTGGTTTCCGTTTCAACCAACTACACCGGTGCTGCCGCCGAGGTGGTTGATACCCAGATCACCCAGATCGTTGAAGGCGCCATCAGTGGAATAGAGGGCATTCGCTCTATCCAGTCTTCTACCCGGCAGGGTGGGTCATACACCACTATCGAGTTTTCCACATCCCGGGATGTGGATATTGCCGCAAACGATGTGCGTGATGCCATATCCCGCGTAAACAACGAGCTGCCGGACGAAGCCGACCCGCCCGTGGTGCGCAAGGCTGATTCTGATGCCCGCCCGATGATGTGGGTAACTCTGCGCAGTGATATCTGGGATTCTGCCCAGCTGAGCGACTATGCGGACCGGGTTCTGGCTGATCGGTTAGCGGTCGTGGATGGCGTTGCCGACGTGCGCATTGGTGGTGAACGTCGTTACGCTATCCGGGTTTGGCTTGATCGCGAACGCCTGGCGGCGCGGGATATCACCGTTGCTGAAGTGGAGCGCGCATTACGCGCCAATAACGTGGAGCTGCCAGCCGGTTCCGTGGATTCCTCAACCCGCAACTTTACCGTACGTGCAGAGGGTCGCCTGGCAACCGTAGATGAATTCCGCGAGCTGGTGATTCGTCGGGATGGCAATCAGTTGTTACGCCTGGGCGAAGTAGCGGATGTGCAGATGGGCGTGGAATCCGATGTCGGCCAGTTGCGCGCAAACGGTCAGACAGCCATTGGCCTGGGCGTTATCCGCCAGTCCAAAGCCAATACCGTAGCCGTTTCGGATGCTGTGCGGGCGGAACTGGAGAAAATCCGGGAAACCCTGCCACCGGAAGTCTCGATTGCCGAAAGCTACGACGAATCCATTTTTATCCGTGCGTCCATTCGTGAGGTGATGATCACTCTGGCGATCGCCGTGTCCTTGGTCATACTGGTTATTTTTCTGTTCCTCAGATCCTGGCGCGCCACCCTGATTCCTGCCGTTACCATTCCAGTAGCGGTTATCGGTGCGTTTATTGGCCTCGGATTCCTGGGGTTCTCCATTAACGTGCTGACTTTGCTGGCGGTTATTCTTGCCATAGGTCTGGTGGTGGACGATGCCATTGTGATGCTGGAAAACATCCAGCGCCGGATTGACAAGGGAGAACCGCCCTTGCTTGCGGCCTATCGTGGTGCCAGGCAAGTTGCCTTTGCGGTCATTGCCACCACCCTTACGCTGGTTGCGGTATTTGTGCCCATCTCGTTCATGGGTGGCAATGTTGGCCGCCTGTTTGCGGAGTTCGGTTTTACGCTGGCGGCAGCGGTTGTGGTGTCGAGTTTTGTGGCGCTTACCCTGGCGCCGATGCTGTGCTCCAAATGGCTGAAGCATAGCCCTGAAAGCTCGGAAGGGCGCAGGTTCTGGGGGGCCAGTGAAAAGGTTCTGAATGGCCTTACGAACGGGTATGAGCGCCTGCTGCGGTTCTCGCTGAATCAGGCTGGCCTGGTGTTGGGGCTTGGTCTGGTGGGGCTGGTTGTTGCTGCGGTGATTTACCCGGAACTGCCCCAGGAGCTTGCGCCTACAGAAGACAGGGGCGTTATTATCATGCCCGCCAGTGTGCCCCGTGGGGCTACCGTAGAGTACACCGACCACTATACGAAACAGGCTGAAGAGAAACTGTTGCCCTATCTGGAGAATGGCATTGCCAGCCGGATGCTGTCGATTGTTGGTTTCCGCGGGCGGGAAGACAGTGCGTTCATCATCATGGGGCTGGCCCCCTGGGAAGAACGGGATGTCAAACAGCAGCAGGTGACCAGTGAGATTCGCAAGATCTTTAACGATATCTCCGGTATTCGTTTGGCGGCAATCAACCCGCCAGGGCTTGGCCAGAGGGGGTTCAGCCAGCCCGTGGAATTCGTGGTCGCCGGGCCGGATTATGAATCTGTTCAGGCCTGGAGTGATGAACTGGTAGAGCGCGCAAAAAACAACCCCAATCTGCTGAACCTGGAAACCGATTTTGAGCTGACCCGGCCAGAGCTGAGCATTGCCATTGATCGTGAGCGGGCTGCCGATCTGGATATAACCATTCAGGATGTCGGCCTCACCCTGCAAACCATGCTGGCTTCACGGCAGGTAACCACCTACCTGGAACGTGGCCGGGAGTACGATGTGATCATGCAGGCGGATGCGGCCAGCCGCGCCACACCGTCAGATCTTGGCCAGATATTTCTGCGCCCGAGGGAAGGTGGCAAGCTGATTCCTTTACAAGCGCTGGTGTCGATTTCAGAAAAAGGTGCAAACCCGGACCTTCGCCGCATTGATCGCCTGCCGGCGGTGGTAATCAGCGGATCACTGGCGGATGGTTACGATCTTGGTTCCGCGCTTGCCTACCTGAACACGCTTGCGGTTGATACCCTTCCGCCAGAGGCACGTCTCAGCTATCAGGGCCTGAGCCGGGAGTTCCAGGATTCTTCGGCGGCTATTTATTTCACCTTCGGGCTGGCCTTTATAATTGTATTCCTGGTGCTGGCGGCCCAGTTTGAAAGCTGGATTCACCCGATGATCATCATGCTCCCGGTACCGCTGGCGGTAACCGGCGCCCTGCTGGCGCTCTGGTGGAGTGGCATCAGCCTTAACATCTACAGCCAGATCGGGATCATCATGCTGCTGGGGCTCATGTCGAAAAACGGCATATTGATTGTGGAGTTCGCCAACCAGCTGCGGGATGAAGGTTACGCAGTAAAAGACGCGATACTGGCTGGTGCGTCCCTGCGCTTCCGGCCCGTACTGATGACCACTGTATCCACGGTCTTCGGTGCCGTGCCCCTGGTAATTGCCACCGGAGCCGGTGCCGAGAGCAGGGCGGCCATCGGCATGGTGATTCTGGGCGGGCTGATTTTTGCCACCACACTTACGTTGTTTATCATCCCTGTGCTCTATAATCTGCTGGCGGGCTTTGCCAAATCGGCCAATGCGATTGAACATGAGCTGGAACGCCAGGCATCGTTGCCCCAAACTGGTTCGGTAGATTGATGCACGGCCTGGCGTAACCAATAACCGCGGATGTTTTCATGGCCATACACAGTCAGTTCCGTTTGCTGGGGCAGCGGCGTTTTCTGCCGTTTTACCTCACCCAGTTTTCCGGAGCGTTTAACGACAACCTCTATAAAAATGCCTTGCTGCTGTTGATTGCCTACCAGACCACCGGTTTGCTGGGGCTGTCGGTGAATACGGTGGTCAACCTGGCTGCCTTCCTGTTTATCCTGCCGTTTTTCCTGTTTTCCGGCATTGCCGGGCAGATGGCCGACCGCTATGAGAAAGCCGCCATTATCCGCAAGGTAAAGCTGGCTGAAATCGGTATTATGGCTATTGCGGCGCCGGCGCTCTGGTTTGGCTGGTATGAAGGGCTATTGGTGCTGTTGTTCCTGATGGGGACCCAGTCCACTTTTTTCGGCCCGGTAAAGTACGCCATTCTGCCCCAGGTACTGGGCGACGATGAGCTGGTCGGCGGCAACGGCCTGGTGAGCATGGGTACCTTTGTGGCCATTCTGCTTGGCACTATTGCGGCTGGTTTGCTCATGGGGCTTGAGGCGGCTGCAAAACTCACGGCCGTGAGTGTGCTGGTGATGGCGGTTCTGGGGTATGTGGCGGCGCGCCAGGTACCCGAGGTTGGTACAGCCGAAGTCGCGTTGGCGGTACGTTTCCGACCGGTTCTGGAGACCTGGCGTCTGATGGGCGTGGCGGCTGAGCGCAAACCGGTGCTTTGGGCCGTTCTCGCCATATCCTGGTTCTGGTTCCTTGGCGCGGCCTACCTCACCCAGTTCCCCAACTTCGCCCACAGCCATCTTCAGGGTGACGAGACCGTGGTCACCCTGCTGCTGTCCATGTTTATCGTGGGTATCTCCATCGGCTCCGTGCTGTGTGAACGCCTTACCCGGCACCGCATCACCCTGGCACCCGTGCCCTGGGGGGCGCTTGGCCTGACCCTGCTGGGAGTGGATCTGTTCTTTGCGGTACCGGCAAACCCGGAACCATCCACCTGGTGGACGCTGGTGACAGAGCCGGTTTACATACGGGTGCTGATGGATCTGGTGGGCATCGGAGTATGCGGCGGTCTGTTCATCGTGCCCCTTTATGCGTTTATCCAGCATGAAACCCCACAACACAAACGGGCACGCATCATCGCGGCACTGAATGTGATCAACGCGCTGTTCATGGTCGTGAGCGCGCTCACGGGCATTCTGGTGCTGGGGGTTCTGGAAGTGGGTATTCCCGGGCTCTTCCTACTCCTGTCCCTGGTCAATGGGCTGGTGCTCATAGCAGTGCGGCGTCTGAGGTGGCGAGTCCAGGCCAGTGCCTGTGGATAATTAATTGGATAAGCTGCGGACAAGCTCTGGATACCTTTTTAAAATAACAATTAAAACAATATGTTAATGGTTGATGCAAGGCTCCTGATCAGGCACATTTTTGTGGATAACTTTATTGAAAACTTTTCTGAGAAGGGCTGCCCAAGCCCCTGAAAACCCGATGATTTCGGTTTTCCGAAACAAAGTAAATGGTACGGAAGCCGGCGTTTCCCCAGCGCTGGTTAAAATTTGCACATTCTGACTGCAATTTTGCGAGTGAAACGTTATACTCCGGGCCCTGTTTTTATCCCCCGATTTCCGAGGTGAGCTGTGGATTTTCCAACCCGTTTTGATGTCATTGTCATTGGTGGCGGCCATGCCGGCACTGAAGCTGCACTCGCGGCGGCGCGCATGGGTTCCCAGACCCTGCTGCTGACCCACAACATCGAAACCCTGGGCCAGATGTCCTGCAATCCGGCCATCGGAGGCATTGGCAAAAGCCATCTGGTAAAGGAAATCGACGCCCTGGGTGGCGCCATGGCGCACGCAACCGACAGGGCGGGTATCCAGTTCCGGGTTCTCAACAGCCGCAAAGGCCCGGCGGTACGCGCCACCCGCGCTCAGGCCGACCGGGTTCTGTACAGGGCGGCGATTCGCCATATGCTGGAAAACCAGCCCAATCTCACCCTGTTCCAGCAGGCAGCGGACGACCTGATTGTGGAAAACGATCAGGTGACCGGCGTGGTGTCGCAGACCGGTATCCGGTTCAACGCCAAAACCGTGGTACTGACCACCGGTACCTTCCTCGGCGGCGTTATCCACATTGGCATGCAGCAGCATGCCGGTGGTCGCGCCGGTGATGCGCCAGCCAATGCGCTGGCACAACGATTAAGGGAGCTGCCTTTTAATGTGGGCCGGCTGAAAACCGGCACGCCGCCGCGCATTGATGCCCGTAGCGTGGATTTCTCTGTCATGCAGGAGCAGTGGGGCGACAACCCGGCCCCGGTGATGTCCTTTATTGGCAGCCAGGACCAGCATCCGGAACAAATCTGCTGTTACGTGACTCGAACCACGGAACAGACCCACGACATTATCCGCAGTGGCTTTGACCGCTCGCCCATGTTTGCCGGCAACATTGAGGGCGCTGGTCCACGCTACTGCCCGTCCATAGAAGACAAGGTCAATCGTTTTGCCGACAAGGATTCCCATCAGATTTTTGTGGAGCCGGAGGGCCTGACCACCAACGAGCTGTATCCCAACGGTATTTCCACCAGTCTGCCGTTTGATATCCAGCTGGCCGCAGTGCGCTCGATTCCGGGGTTTGAAAACGCCCATATTACCCGGCCAGGTTACGCCATCGAATACGACTACCTGAACCCGCAGGATTTGCGCCATACCCTGGAAACCAAATTCATCCAGGGCCTGTATTTTGCCGGCCAGATCAACGGTACCACCGGCTATGAAGAGGCCGGTGCCCAGGGCTTGCTGGCGGGCATTAACGCTTCCTTGCGCGCACAGGAAAAAAGCGAATGGTATCCGCGTCGGGATGAGGCCTATCTCGGAGTGCTGGTGGACGATCTGATCACCATGGGCACCAGTGAGCCCTACCGCATGTTCACCAGCCGCGCCGAATACCGCCTGATCCTGCGGGAAGACAACGCCGATCTGCGCCTGACTGAAACCGGTCGCAAGCTGGGCCTGGTGGATGATGAGCGCTGGCAGAAATTCAGTGACAAGTGCGAAGCCATAGCAACCGAGCGCAAACGGCTTGAAACCACCCGTATTCACCCGTCCACGGAAGCGGCCGAGCGTGCCAACGCCTTCCTGAAGCAGCCCATGACCCGGGACAACACCCTGGCGGAGTTGCTGCGCCGCCCGGAAATCAGCTACAGCCATATTGCTGAAATCGGTGGCGAGCAGGCAGGGGACCCGGTTGTGGCGGAGCAGGTGGAAATCGAGATCAAATACGAAGGCTATATTTCGCGCCAGACCGAAGAAATCGAGCGTTTGCGCCGGAATGAAAGCACCGCCTTGCCGATTGATCTGGATTACGAGGTGATTGGCGGCCTGTCCAACGAGATCAAACAGAAGCTGAAACAGGTGCGCCCGGAGACGGTGGCCCAGGCGTCCCGGATCCAGGGCGTTACGCCGGCTGCCATCTCGCAGATCCTGGTACACCTGAAAAAGCGTGATCTTCTACGCAAACAAAGCGCCTGATCACGCATGGCACAAGCACTCTGGCAACGCCAGCTTCAACAGGGGCTGGCCGAAATGAAGCTTTCCGTGGATGAGCATCAGCAGAAAAGGTTGCTGGCGTTCCTGGCCCTGCTCAACAAATGGAACAGGGCCTATAACCTGACGGCCGTGCGCAACGAGGCAGAGATGGTGTCCCGCCAGTTGCTCGACAGCCTCAGTATTCTGCCCTGGATTACCACCGATCATCTGCTGGATGTGGGCGCCGGTGGTGGTTTGCCGGGAATACCTTTGGCGATCGTGCTTCCGGAAAAGCGCTTTACACTGCTCGACAGCAATGGCAAGAAAACCCGTTTTCTGAACCAGTGTGTACTGGAACTTGGCCTGCAAAATGTGAGCGTAATCCATGGCCGCGCAGAGGACTGCAAGCCGGAGCAGCCCTTTCACCAGATCAGTAGCCGGGCGTTTACGGCCCTGGATAACCTGGTGAACTGGTGTGGCGGGCTGTTGGCGAATAATGGCAGCTTTCTTGCCATGAAAGGCCAGTATCCGGATGATGAGGTGGCTGCCCTTCCTGCGGATTGGCAGGTATCATCCAGCCACGCCCTGAATGTTCCGGGGGCCGGTGGTGCGAGGCACCTGCTGATTGTGACCCGGGCAGAGGGCAAACCTGGCAACCCGCAACGGTAATGGGCAGCTGTATTCAGTATTAAGGAGGCGAGACATGGCGCGCGTGATTGCAGTGACCAATCAGAAAGGCGGTGTGGGCAAAACCACCACCTGCGTCAACCTTGCTGCCTCACTGGCCGCTACCCGGCGCCGTGTGCTTCTGGTGGATATGGATCCCCAGGGCAACGCCACCATGGGCAGTGGCGTGGACAAGAATGCGCTGGAGCTGTCGGGGTACGATCTGCTTACCAGGCGCGCCTCCGCCGCCGAGGTTATCATTCCGGCAGAGGCATCGGGTTTTGATATCATGCCCTCGAACGGCGACCTGACCGCCGCCGAAGTGGAACTGATGAACGAAATTGGCCGCGAGCACCGGCTGCGGCTCGCCCTGAACAGCGTTCGTGACAACTACGATTACATCCTGATCGACTGCCCGCCTTCACTCAGCCTGCTCACCGTTAATGCGCTTTCTGCCGCAGACTCGGTGCTTATACCCATGCAGTGTGAGTATTACGCTCTGGAGGGCCTGGCGGCACTGATGAATACGGTGGAGCAGATCAAGGAAACGGTTAACCCGGATCTTGAGATCGAAGGCATTCTCAGAACCATGTACGATCCTCGCAACAGCCTTACACTGGATGTGTCCGGCCAGCTGAGTGAATATTTTGGTGATAAGGTCTACCGTGCCGTCATACCGCGCAACGTGCGCCTGGCGGAGGCACCCAGTTACGGCATGCCGGCCCTGAAGTACGACAAGGCGTCCAAAGGGGCCATTGCCTACCTGGCACTGGCTGGCGAGATGGTGCGCCGCCACGGGGCAAAAAAGACATCGGCTCAGGTTGCGGTGTAACATACCGCCGCGTCTCTCTTTAAAGATGCACAACGATTATTAACCGGAAGAATGACTGATACCATGGCGGCGAAGAAAAGAGGATTGGGCGAACGCGGGCTGGGTGCCTTGCTGGCCGGTTCCAGGGTTAACCTGGATCAGGAACTGAAAGATCACGACGGCGAGTTGCGACAGGTTCCCATCGATCTGATTCAGCGTGGCCGCTATCAGCCCCGCCGTGACATGGACCCGGCCGCTTTGCAGGAATTGGCAGATTCCATTCGTCAGCAAGGGGTTATGCAGCCGGTTGTGGTGCGCCCCATTGCCGAAGGCCGCTATGAACTGGTGGCCGGCGAGCGCCGTTGGCGGGCCACCCAGATGGCGGGGCTGGACAGCATACCGGCCATTATCCGGGATGTCCCCGATGAAGCCGCCATCGCCATGGCGCTGATCGAAAACATCCAGCGTGAAAATCTCAATCCTATTGAAGAAGCCTTCGCCCTCCAGCGCCTGCAGGACGAGTTTGGCCTGACCCAGGCCCAGGTGGCTGAGGCTGTGGGAAAATCCCGCACCACCATTACCAACCTGTTGCGCCTGATCGGCCTGACTGAAGATGTGCGCCTGATGCTGGAACATGGCGATCTGGAAATGGGTCACGGGCGCGCCATGCTGACACTGTCGCCGGAGCAGCAAATGCAGGCCGCAAAACAGGTTGTTGCCAAGTCACTTTCGGTAAGGCAGACGGAAGCATTGGTGCGCCGGATGCAGCAGGACCCGGCGCCCGGCAAGCCGGCCAAACCGGGAGCGGTTGACCCGAATATCCGGGCCCTGCAGGAGGATCTTGCCGAACGTCTGGGGGCAAAGGTATCCATTGCCCATGGCCAGCGTGGCAAGGGAAAACTGGTGATTGAATACGGTTCACTGGACGAGTTGGACGGTATTCTGGGCCATATTCGTTAAAAGTAAATAAAATCACCCGAGTCCCGGAAAAGCCTGTAAACACCAGATGTCGTGACCGCGAACGGCATGGGCCACAACTTGTGTGACACGTATTGATGTTAGCTCCTGGCCTGATGGAATTTTGGCCAGATTTTCTTAAGAGTCTGGTTGAACATAAAGTGCTTAAAACATATAATTTCGCGCGATTGGAATGGTGGCAGTGATATGAACTCCAGGCAATCACGGATCACCCGCGTTCCTTTGGGCCGTTGGCTGGCCATTGAGTTTACAAGTTCAGTCATTATCAGCTTGTTGTGGGTATTGCACAGTCCCTTGGCCGGTTATTCCGCGTTTGTAGGCGGTCTTATTTTTATAGTGCCAAATGCCTGGTTTGCCCATCGGGTTTATCGGTATCAGGGTGCCCGTAGCGCACACCTGGTGGTAGGAGATCTGTTTCGGGCGGAATCTACCAAAATCGCCCTTACCGCAGTTTTTTTCGCGGCCGTTTTCACTTTAATGGAGCCGGTATATGTACCGGCTCTGTTATTCACTTTTGCTGTGATGGTTTTGGTGGGCACCGCGTCGCGTTGGCTCATCCGGCCGCAACCACAGCGATGACTGGACGAGAGCAGTATGGCAGCTGAAACCCCAGTAGAGTATATACAACATCACCTCACCAACCTCACTTACGGAAAGCTTCCGGCAGGTTATGAGCGGGCCGATGGCAGCGTGATGCAAGAAGCCTCATGGACGTTTGCAACCTCCGGCCAGGAAGCGGTCGATATGGGATTCATGGCGATCCATGTGGATACCATGGGTTGGTCCATTGCAGTGGGCCTGTTTTTTCTTGGCCTGTTCCGTTTCGTGGCTACCCGGATGACTGAAGGTACGCCGGGAGGCTTGCAGAACCTGGTGGAAATCACCCTTGAGTTCATTCAGGGGCTGGTGCGTGATACCTTCCACGGCAAAAACCCCCTGATTGCCCCCCTGGCGCTGACTATTTTCGTCTGGATCTTCCTGATGAACGCGCTGAAACTGATCCCGGTGGACTATGTTCCGTACATTGCCCATGCCATGGGCCTGGAATACTTCAGGATTGTACCCACCACCGACCCCAACGGTACCTTCGGTATTTCCATTGGTGTTTTCCTGCTGATCCTGTTCTACAGCTTCAAGGTGAAGGGCGTGGGTGGTTTCACCAAGGAGCTAGCGTTTACTCCGTTCAACCATTGGTCGCTGGTGCCCTTTAACCTGTTGCTGGAAATCCTGGCACTGATTATCAAACCCATCAGTTTGGCCCTGCGTTTGTTCGGTAACATGTACGCGGGTGAGGTTATCTTTGTCCTGATTGCGCTATTGCCTCTGTGGATCCAGTGGACCCTGAACTTTCCCTGGGCCGTTTTCCACCTTCTGGTTATTACGCTCCAGGCGTTTATCTTTACCGTGCTGACTGTGGTTTACCTCAGTTCGGCGCACGAAGATCACTGATTTAACGTTAAATACACAACCCTTAACTATCTGAAAAACCGAGGAGTCTTCAATGGAAATGGTATTTGTAGCAGCTGCGCTTATTATCGGTCTGGGTGCCCTGGGCGCCGGTATCGGCTTTGGCCTGTTGGGCGGCAAGCTGCTTGAGTCCACTGCGCGTCAGCCGGAAATGGCCAGCCAGTTGCAAACCAAGGCCTTCATCATGGCCGGTCTGCTTGACGCGGTTCCCATGATCGGTGTTGGTATTGCTATGTACCTGATCTTCGTTGTTGCCGGCTAAGCACAGCCTGGAAGATGCGGGCGCTGCGCTGAATACCTGAGCCAGACGCCCGGTTTTTTGGTTTCCAGCACGCAACGAATAGCAAGAGGTACATTGCCGTGAATATAAACCTTACGTTAATAGGGCAATCGATTGCCTTCGCTATTTTCGTCTGGTTCTGCGTGAAGTATGTATGGCCGCCTATTACGGCAGCCATGGAAGCGCGCCAGAAGAAAATTGCTGATGGTCTTTCTGCTGCAGACCGGGCTTCACTGGATCTTGAGCTTGCTCAGGAAAAGGCCGCCAAACAATTGCAGCAAGCCAAGGAAGAAGCTGCTGTTCTTATTGACCAGGCTAACAAGCGCGCCGCCCAGATTGTGGAAGCATCAAAAGATGATGCCCGCAAAGAAGGTGAAAAGCTCATTGAGCAGGCCAGGGCGGAAATTCAACAGGAGCGTGTTCAGGCTCGCGAAGCACTCAGGGCAGAAGTGGCAACGCTTGCCATTGCCGGTGCCGAGAAGATCCTGGAAACCTCTGTCGATGCCAAAGCTCACAGCGAGATGCTGGACAAGCTGGCCGCACAACTCTAAGCGAGGGTCCCATGGCACAACTGACTACGTTAGCCCGGCCCTATGCGAAAGCCGTTTTTGATGCCGCGAAAGAGCAAGATGCGATTGACTCCTGGGGTCAGGCACTTGCTTTTATTGGTTTGTTGGCGGCTGACGATACCGTGAAGAACATTCTGGCCAACCCTGGCCTGCCTGAGGAGCGCAAGGCAGAGCTGTTTTTCGATACGACTGATGAACAGCTACCTGAAGCACTCAGAAACTTCCTGTTGATTCTTGCAGAAAGCAAGCGCCTGGCGTTGCTTCCGGAAATTTCGACCCTGTTTGCCTTTTATCGCGCAGAACTTGAGCGCACGGTTAACATGAAGGTAAGTACCGCGTTTGAAATGACGGCTGACCAGCAACAGAAGCTGGCAGAGGCATTGTCCAGGAAACTGGAGCGTAAAGTCGCCCTGGAAACCGCTGTTGATCGCTCGCTGATTGGTGGCGTGGTGGTAAATACCGGCGATCTGGTTATTGACGCTTCAGTCCGTGGCAAGCTGGCAAAAATGGCCAAAGCACTGGGCACCTGATTTCAGCAAAAGGTTTGAGGACAAAGGCATGCAGCAACTGAATCCATCCGAGATCAGTGACATCATCAAGAAGAGAATCGAGAAGCTCGATATCTCCTCTGAAGCAAAAAACGAAGGCACCATCCTGTCTGTAGCAGACGGTATCGTGCTGATTCACGGCCTGGCCGATGTAATGTACGGCGAAATGATCGAATTCGCTAACGGCGTATTCGGCATGGCACTGAACCTGGAACGCGACTCCGTTGGCGCCGTGGTACTGGGCGACTACGAAGATCTGGCAGAAGGCCAGAAGGTGCGCTGTACCGGTCGTATTCTGGAAGTTCCGGTAGGGCCGGAGCTTCTGGGTCGTGTAGTAGATGGCCTGGGTAACCCCATTGACGGTAAAGGCGATCTGGGTGCCAAGCTGACCGCACCAGTCGAGAAGGTGGCTCCTGGCGTTATCGCCCGTCAGTCCGTTGATGAGCCGGTTCAGACCGGTATGAAAGCAATCGACACCATGGTTCCGATTGGTCGTGGCCAGCGTGAGCTGATCATCGGTGACCGTCAGATCGGTAAAACAGCCGTTGCGATCGACGCGATCATCAACCAGAAGAACACCGGCATCAAGTGTATCTACGTTGCCGTTGGCCAGAAGCAGTCGTCCATTGCGGCGGTGGTGCGTAAACTGGAAGAGCATGGTGCCATGGCGCACACCACAGTGGTTGCAGCGGGTGCCGCTGACCCTGCGTCCATGCAGTTCCTGGCGCCCTATGCCGGTACCTCCATGGGTGAATACTTCCGCGACCGCGGCGAAGACGCCCTGATCGTATACGATGACCTGTCCAAGCAGGCCGTTGCCTACCGTCAGATTTCCCTGCTGCTGCGTCGTCCGCCAGGCCGGGAAGCCTATCCGGGGGATGTATTCTATCTGCACTCCCGTCTGCTTGAGCGCGCTTCCCGCGTTAACGTGGATTACGTTGAACAGTTCACCAACGGTGAAGTGAAAGGCAAGACCGGTTCCCTGACCGCCCTGCCGATCATTGAAACCCAGGCGGGTGACGTCTCGGCTTTCGTACCGACCAACGTAATCTCCATCACCGATGGTCAGATCTTCCTCGAGACCAACCTGTTCAATTCCGGTATTCGCCCGGCGATGAACGCAGGTATCTCGGTATCGCGGGTAGGTGGTTCGGCCCAGACCAAGATCATGAAGAAACTGGGCGGTAACATCCGTCTGGCACTGGCTCAGTATCGTGAGCTGGCGGCCTTTGCCCAGTTTGCTTCTGATCTGGACGAAGCCACCCGCAAGCAGCTTGAACACGGTCAGCGTGTGACCGAACTGATGAAGCAGAACCAGTACAGCCCCATGTCTGTGGCTGAAATGGGTACCGTTCTGTTTGCCGCCAACGAAGGCTTCCTTGACGACGTAGACGTCGACAAAGTGGTCAAGTTTGAAGCCCAGTTGCTGGAGTGGATGCGGGCGGAGCAGAAAGAACTGCTTGAGAAGATCGGTCCTGAAGGCAACTATAATGATGAGGTTGCCGCTGGCCTGAAAGCTGCCCTGGAGAAATTCAAGACCACTCAAACCTGGTAATACCGCCGGCCCGCTGCTGCGGGCCTGTTGGTCCCAATGAGTGTCTAACTTGAAAAGGCAGTGACTATGGCCATCGGAAAAGAAATACGTAATCAGATCGGCAGCATCAAGAGCACGCAGAAAATCACCAGCGCCATGGAAATGGTGGCGGCCAGTAAGATGCGTAAGGCTCAGGAGCGTATGCAGGCAACACGCCCCTACGCGGAAAAGATGCGCCAGGTAATCGGACATATTGCCAAGTCCAACAAGGATTACCGTCATCCGTTCATGATTGAGCGTGAGGTGAAGCGTGTTGGCTACATCGTTGTCTCCTCTGATCGCGGTCTGTGCGGTGGTTTGAACGCGAACGTGTTCAAGCTGCTTGTGCGGGAAATGCGTGACTGGAAAGAAAAAGGTGTTCCAACCGATCTCTGTGCGATCGGGCAGAAAGGCGCATCGTTTTTCCGCAACTACGGCGGAAACGTTATTGCTGCACTGACGCATCTGGGCGATAACCCGAGTGCGGAAACCCTGGTTGGTAACGTCAAGGTCATGCTTGATGCCTTCCAGGACGGCAAGATCGATCGTCTGTACCTGGTGAACAACGAATTTGTAAACACCATGACGCAAAAGCCGAAATCGGAGCAGCTTCTGCCTCTGCCGGAAGGCAAGGATGAAGATATTGGTCGCCATTGGGATTACATCTATGAGCCGGATTCGCGCCCGATTCTGGACGGGCTGCTGCCACGTTTTATTGAGTCCCAGGTTTATCAGGGTGTGGTAGAGAATCTTGCCTGCGAACAGGCGGCACGGATGATTGCCATGAAGAGTGCTACCGATAACGCAGGTGACATTATTGACGAGCTGCAGTTGGTATATAACAAAGCGCGTCAGGCAGCCATTACGCAAGAGATTTCGGAAATTGTGAGCGGCGCGGCATCGGTCTGATCCGCCACAACCCTACTGGTTTTATTGACTATCAAGATAACGAGGAACCGAGCATGAGTAGCGGACACATCGTTCAGATCATTGGCGCGGTTATCGACGTGGAGTTTCCACGTGACGCCGTGCCAAGCGTTTACGACGCACTGCTGCTTGAAGGTGGTGAAAAAACCCTGGAAGTCCAGCAGCAGCTGGGCGACGGCGTTGTTCGTACTATCGCCATGGGCAGCACCGAGGGTCTCAAGCGAGGCCTGAAAGCAGAGAATACACACAAGCCGATTTCCGTGCCTGTGGGCACCCAGACTCTGGGCCGCATCATGGACGTTCTGGGCCGACCCATCGACGAGCAAGGCCCCATCGGTGAAGAAGAGCGTTGGGGTATCCACCGCAAGGCACCAGGCTATGCAGACCAGGCAGCGTCTGCCGACCTGCTGGAAACCGGCATCAAGGTTATCGATCTGATCTGTCCGTTTGCCAAGGGTGGTAAGGTCGGCCTGTTTGGCGGTGCCGGTGTCGGTAAAACCGTTAACATGATGGAGCTGATCAACAACATCGCGAAAGAGCACTCTGGTCTCTCCGTGTTCGCCGGTGTTGGTGAGCGGACTCGTGAAGGTAACGACTTCTACTACGAAATGAAAGACTCCAACGTTCTTGATAAAGTAGCCATGGTCTACGGCCAGATGAACGAGCCCCCCGGAAACCGTCTGCGCGTAGCGCTGACCGGCCTCACCATGGCCGAGAAGTTCCGTGACGAAGGTCGTGACGTGCTCCTGTTCATCGACAACATCTACCGTTACACCCTGGCGGGTACCGAGGTATCGGCACTGTTGGGCCGTATGCCTTCTGCGGTAGGTTACCAGCCCACACTGGCCCAGGAGATGGGTGAGCTGCAGGAGCGTATTACCTCCACCAAAGATGGTTCTATCACGTCTATCCAGGCTGTATACGTACCGGCGGATGACTTGACTGACCCGTCCCCGGCAACCACCTTCTCGCACCTTGATGCCACTGTGGTACTGAGCCGTGACATCGCTTCCAAGGGTATTTACCCGGCGATCGATCCGCTGGACTCCACCTCCCGCCAGCTGGATCCACTGGTGATCGGTGAGCAGCATTACACGGTTGCCCGTGGTGTGCAGAACGTGCTGCAGCGTTATAAGGAACTGAAAGACATTATCGCGATTCTGGGTATGGACGAGCTGTCTGAAGAAGACAAGCTGATCGTTTCCCGCGCCCGTAAGATTGAACGATTCCTGTCCCAGCCGTTCCACGTTGCCGAGGTGTTTACCGGGTCTCCAGGTAAGTATGTGTCCCTGAAAGACACCATCAGCAGCTTTGAAGGCATCCTCAATGGCGACTATGATGATATGCCGGAACAGGCTTTCTACATGGTCGGCTCTATGGACGAGGCCATCGAAAAGGCGAAGGCCATGAAGGCGAAAGACGGTAAGTAATCCTCTTTCACTTTCTGATCCAAGAGGCTTAGAGATATGGCTATGACTGTACATTGTGACGTCGTAAGCGCTGAAAAGAAGATTTACTCCGGGCTGGTAGAGATGCTGATTGCTACCGGAACCGAGGGTGAGCTGGGCATTCAGTTTGGCCATGCTCCGTTGCTGTCCGCGCTCAAGCCGGGGGCAGTGCGGATCATCAAACAGGGTGGCGAAGAGGAAATCCTCTACGTTTCCGGGGGTTACCTGGAAGTGCAGCCAAACCTTGTGACCCTGATGGCCGATACAGCGGTGCGCGCCAAAGACGTTGATGAGGCAGCAGCAGTGCAGGCCCAGAAAGATGCCGAAGCTGCGCTGGCGAATAAAACGGGCGAGTTCGAGTATTATCGTGCCGCCGCAGAGCTGGCCGAAGCAGCCGCTCAGCTGCGTACACTGCAAAAACTGCGCAAGAACGTCCGTTAGGGCTGATTGCCAGGGCTTGCCCCCAAGAAGCCGCATTCCGGTGTGGGTAGCGGGTGTTGTTCCGCCTGAAAAGGCGACCACAACGCTGGTTTCCACCCCAAGGATGCGGCTTTTTTAGTATGTGATTGATCATCGATAGAGAAAGTTATCTATACAACCCCGACCAGGTAAGGGAGTCGTTTCCCCATGTCACCGTTGCACGTTGTTATCCTGGCTGCAGGCCAGGGCTCAAGGATGAAATCATCGCTGCCAAAGGTACTGCACAAGGTGGCCGGCCGGCCTATGCTCCATCACGTGATCGACACCGCCCAGACCCTTGGGGCCGAGAAGGTTCATGGTGTTATTGGTCATGGTGCGGATCAGGTAAAGGCTGCATCCGGGCATTATCGCGTCAGCTGGGTCTTGCAGGAGCAACAGCTGGGTACCGGCCATGCCGTCGCCCAGACACTCCCGGAACTCCCCGATGATGCCAGGGTATTGGTGCTTTACGGCGATGTGCCACTGACCACTGCCCAGACCCTTCAGGGACTGGTGCAGGATCTGGATGACCGCACACTGGGATTGTTAACCGTGACCCTGGACAACCCTCAGGGTTACGGTCGTATTCTGCGCGACCAGGCAGGGCGGGTAACAGCCATCGTTGAGCAGAAAGACGCCAGCACCGAACAGTTGGCGATTAACGAGGTGAACACGGGTATTCTCGCGGTCAGCGCGCGCCATCTGAAAGCCTGGCTGCCGCAACTTTCCAGCAGCAACGCCCAGGGCGAATACTACCTGACCGACATCATTGCCATGGCCGTGCAGGCTGGCATGAGGGTCAATGTAGCCCAGCCGGGCAACCCGTTTGAAGTGCAGGGCGTGAATAATCGCCTGCAGTTGGCCGAACTGGAGCGTTGGTACCAGGCCCGGGAAGCGGATCGTCTGATGACCGAAGGTGCCACTCTGGCCGACCCGGCACGGGTAGATGTACGCGGCGAACTGACTGTCGGCAACGACGTACTGATCGATGTGAATGTGGTGTTCAGCGGCAAGGTCACGCTGGGTAGCCATGTGTCTATTGGCCCTGGTTGTGTTATTAGCGACAGCACCATAGCTGATGGTACCGAGATTCATGCCTACAGTGTGATCGAGCAAAGCAGTGTGGGCCCCGGTGCCCAGGTCGGGCCTTTTGCGCGTTTGCGCCCGGGCACTCAACTGGCGGCCAATACTAAAGTGGGCAATTTTGTTGAAACCAAAAAATCCGTTGTCGGTGAGGGCAGCAAAATTAACCACCTCAGCTACGTGGGTGATGCTACGCTGGGAACCGATGTAAACGTGGGTGCAGGCACCATCACCTGCAATTATGATGGTGTAAACAAGTATCAGACTGTTCTCGGTGACGGTGTGTTCGTCGGCTCCAACAGCTCCCTGGTGGCACCGGTGACGGTTGCTGCCGGCGCGACCATCGGTGCCGGCTCCACCATCACCAGGGATGTACCTGAACAGGAGCTGGCTGTGGCCCGGGGCCGGCAGAGGAATATTGCCGGCTGGCAGAAACCGGAAAAGAAATGACGCGTTTTTCGCAGCATTCACATTGATAATTTAACGAACAGGGTATAGAGCATGTGTGGCATTGTAGGTGCAGTTTCGGAACGGGACGTCCAGGGCATTCTTCTTGAGGGTCTGCGCCGCCTCGAGTACCGTGGGTACGATTCCGCCGGTATGGCCGTTCTGGATGGAAAGAGCGCTGTTCAGCGCGCCCGGGAAGTTGGCAAGGTGGAATCCCTTGCTGCCGCCATTGAAGCCAGCCCGCTTTCGGGGCATCTGGGTATTGCCCACACCCGCTGGGCGACCCATGGTGAGCCGTCACAGCTTAACGCCCACCCCCATATGTCCGGTGATCGCCTGGCTATTGTTCATAACGGCATCATCGAGAACTATCAGGAGCTGCGTGAAGAGCTGAAGGCCGACGGCTTTGAGTTTACCTCGCAGACCGATACCGAAGTGGTTGTGCACCTCATTGAAAAGAACTACCGCGAGCTGGGCAAACTTTACGACGCCGTAAAGACGGCCGTCACCCGTTTGCGCGGGGCTTATGCCCTGGCCGTAGTACATGCCGATGAGCCAGAGCATATGGTGGTGTGCCGCGAAGGCAGCCCGCTGGTGATTGGTGTGGGCATCGGTGAGAACTTCATTGCCTCGGACCAGCTTGCGCTGCTGCCCGTGACTGACCGCTTCATGTTTCTGGAAGAGGGTGATCTGGCCGATATCCGCCGCGACAGTATCGAGATTCATGACCGCGAGGGTGCGCTGGTTGACCGTGCGGTCAGCCGGTTTGAACACAGCGCAGATGCTGCAGAGAAGGGCGAATACCGCCACTACATGCTCAAAGAGATTCACGAGCAGCCCCGCGTTATCAAGGCCACCATGGAAGGCCGTGTAACGGATTCGCGGGTGCTGGAACAGGCGCTTGGAATCGAAGCGGGAGAGCTTCTGCAAGATGTTCGCCACGTGCAGATTATTGCCTGTGGTACCAGTTACCACGCCGGCATGGTTGCCCGTTACTGGATCGAGGACCTGGCCGGGGTGCCCTGCTCGGTGGAGGTGGCCTCGGAATTCCGTTACCGCAAGCACGTTATCCAGAAGGATACGCTGTTTCTGTGTATTTCCCAGTCCGGTGAAACGGCAGACACACTTGCTGCGCTGCGCCAGGCCAAAAAAGCCGGGTTCCGCGCTGCGCTGGCCATCTGTAACGTTCCGGGAAGTTCATTGGTGCGGGAATCCGACCTGGTGATCATGACCCAGGCGGGCCCGGAAATCGGTGTTGCTTCCACCAAAGCCTTTACCACCCAGCTCACAGCGTTACTGATCTTCTCCCTGGCACTGGCGCGCAAAAACGGCCTGAGTGCAGAGCGGGAAGCGGATATCGTTAAAGCACTGCACCTGGTGCCGGGTCAGGTCAGCGATGTGCTGGCGCTGGAAGGCGAAATCGCAGAGATGTCCGAGCGCTTTGTGGAAAAAAACCATGCCCTGTTTCTGGGGCGCGGCTCTCAATTCCCGGTGGCAATGGAAGGTGCGCTGAAACTGAAAGAGATCTCCTATATCCATGCTGAGGCCTACCCCGCCGGTGAACTGAAACACGGCCCGCTGGCACTGGTGGATAGCGAAATGCCCGTGATCACGGTTGCGCCCAATAACAGTATGGCGGAGAAGCTGAAATCGAACCTCGAAGAGGTTCGCGCCCGGGGTGGAGAGTTGTTTGTATTTGCAGACCGCGCTGCCAACGTAAAGCCGGAAGAAAACATCCACGTGGTGCAGCTACCGGAAGTGCATGAAATTACCGCGCCGATTGTTTATACCGTTCCGTTACAGCTGTTGTCCTACCACGTTGCCGTACTCAAGGGCACGGATGTGGATCAGCCCAGAAACCTGGCAAAAAGTGTGACGGTAGAGTAGCGCCGGTAACCCGGCGCTGTTTCACCATGAATATCAAGTCGTTAGAAACCTTCTTCTGGATAGCCAAACTGGGCAGTTTTCGAGCGGCGGCGAAAAAGCTGTACGCCTCGCAACCGACGATTTCTGCCCGGATTTCCGGCCTGGAAGACGAGCTGGGTATAGAGCTTTTCGATCGCTCCGGCCGTAATGCGGTACTGACGACCAAAGGCCGGCAGGTGCTGGCCTATGCCGAAAAAATCCTCCAGCTTCACGCCGATTTGCTCGAAACAGTGGCCAGCCCGGATGCCATTCAAGGCACGATCCGCCTGGGTGTCGCGGAAACCGTTGCTTACACCTGGCTCCCTGAGCTGATAGAAAGCATCAGCGAAACCTACCCGGCGATAAATCTGGAACTTGATATTGATATCTCCGTCAATCTGTCAGAAAAACTGCTCAAACGTGAGATTGATATCGCATTCCTTATCGGCGAGGTAAAACAGGAAGGTTTTTTCAATGCGCCCTTTTACAGCTACTCCCTGATCTGGGTTGTGAGCCCGAAACTGACATTACCCCCCGAGCCCGTTAGCCTGTCCGAGCTTGCCAAAATCCCGATCATTACCTACCCACGACTGAGCGAGCCTCACGTCAATATCCGCGCACTGATCAATAAAATGAGCAACTCCACCCAGATTCATTCCAGTTCCTCGCTATCGACGATTATCCGCATGGTGCTGGATGGCATCGGGGTGAGCGCCTTGCCGAAAGAGATCATCACAAGAGAGCTGGAAACCGGTCAGCTCCGGGAATTCAAGGTTGAGGCCAGTATTCCCGATCTGGTTTTCAATATGGCCTATTGTGCCGCCCCGGGTGCAAATGTTGTGCGGGCCGTTGCGGACCTGTCTCTCAAAATTGTGACGTCCAAGCCCTTCTAAAGTCGAATTATTGTCCATATATCAGCTTTTTCTATCAAAGTTGATTCTAAATTTCGATTTGTACTAATCAGTGTTTCTGCGCTAATTTTAAGAAAACCAAAACAAGGCAGAATCATGGCTTCGATGGATCACTCTCAGACCTATGTGACACCCCGGGATGTCAGGTTGGCAGCGCGCAGTGGCACCCTGGTTGGCTCGACAGCGGGAATGGCAAACGGCTTTGTTCAGGTCAATCTGGTGATAATGCCGGAAGAGCAGGCCAATGGTTTTCTGCGCTTCTGCCAGGCTAACCCCAAGCCCTGCCCGGTACTGGCAGTCAGTGAACCGGGTGCCAGGCACTGTGATCTGCTGGGCGAGGATCTGGACATTGCCCGGGATGTGCCTTCCTACCGCATATATCGCGACGGTGAATTCGACAGCACACTGACCGATGTGTCGGCTGTGTGGCGCGATGATCTGGTGACCTTCGCCCTGGGCTGTTCATTCAGCTTTGAGCATGCCCTGCTGCAGAACGGTGTGCCGGTGCGCCACATTGAGGAAGGGCGCAACGTGCCCATGTACAAGACTTCGATACCGCTGCGCCGGGCCGGAGGCTTCAGCGGGAATATGGTTGTATCCATGCGCCCCTTCCGTGCTGCTGCCGCTATCCGTGCGGTTCAGATTACCACCCGATTTCCCCAGACTCATGGCGCCCCGGTGCACCTTGGCGACCCGTCACTGATCGGAATAAAGAATCTTGGCTCGCCTGATTACGGAGATGCTGTCTCGGTAGCACCGGATGAAATACCGGTTTTCTGGGCCTGTGGTGTTACACCGCAGCAGGTGCTCATGGATTCGGGGATCGGGTTTGCGATTACACACACACCGGGCCATATGCTGGTCACGGATATTCCTGAAAGCCAGGTGGCTTTGCTTTAACACTGCTATAACAAGGTTAACCCACCAAAATAACGAAAAGAGGAAGATGGCAATGACGACACGAAAATATCTCGCACCGTTAGTGACTGCCGCAATGCTGACCGTCACCGCGCAGGCGTCAGCCCAGGATCTCGACAACACCAGCATCTCTTATGTTGGCGCCTGGAGCAGCCTGTCGCTGTACAAGAACTTTGAGAGGCCGTTCTGGCAGGAGCATATTCCCGAAGCCTCTGACGGACAGATTTCAACAGAGGTGACCACCTTTGACCAGATGGGTCTCGGGGGCGGGGAGGTGTACCGTTTGATGGCGCGCAACGTGATTGAGGTAACCTCCACCGTGGCCGATTATGCGGTGGCGGACGCCCCTGAGCTTGAAGGCCTGGATATGCCTATGATGGCACCGGACGTAGAAACCGCTCGCAAGATAGCCGATGCCTACCGGCCCGTGCTCGCCGATGCGTTTGCTGCGCGCTTCAACAACGCGAAACTGCTCGCCATAGCGCCTTACCCCTCGCAGGTGGTGTTCTGCAACACCGAAATCAAAGGGCTGGCGGACCTGAAAGGCAAAAAGATTCGCGCCAGCGGGCGCACCACGGCTGAGTTCGTGCAAGCTCTCGGTGCTGAGGGCATCACACTGAATTTCAGTGAAGTACCCGGGGCGCTGCAGCGCGGTGTTATTGACTGCGCGGTCACCGGATCCCTCTCTGGCTACAGTTCTGGCTGGCATGAAGTGTCCACGCACCTGTATCCGCTGCCTGTTGGCGGTTGGGACTACGTGCTTACGGCGATGAACGGTAAAAAGTGGGCGTCCCTGTCTGCCGAAACCCAGAAGTGGCTGCAGAACGAGATTCAGACCAACTACGAAAACCCCGTGTGGGAGTCCGCCGTAGAGGAAACCCGTGAGGGTATCGCCTGCCTGACCGGCAAGGGTGAGTGCGTTCGTGGCGAGCCCGGAGACATGGTTCTGGTTGAGGCCACTGAAGAGGACTTCAACGAAGTGTCCCGCCACTTGCAGGCAACACTGCTGCCCAACTGGGCTGACCGTGTGGACCAGAAGTGGGTCGATCGCTGGAATGAGACCATCGGCAAGGTAACGGGTCTTGAAGCGGCCAAATAATACCCTGGCCAGCTGAAAGAGCGGAGGCTGCCTGAAGCAGCCCCGCTCGCTTTGGAGAATCCTATGTTACAACAGATCAATAGCTGGCTGGATTGGCTGCTTGCCGGGGTAGATACCGGATCCTTGTGGATGGCACGGGCTGGCGGATTACTCATTCTGCTTACGGTGGGCCTGGTTACCACTGAGGTGCTTTCGCGCCAGTTTTTTGGTCGATCGGGTGTCCACGCTACCGAGCTTACCGGCTACATCATGGCGATCAGCTCAAGCTGGGCGTTTGCCTACACCCTCATGCGTAAAGCACACATACGCATTGATGCCCTGTACCTGACGCTGCCGATGAGCGTGCGCGGCGTGCTTGATCTGGTTGCCATGCTGGCTCTTGCGCTCTTCTGTGTCCTTGTTGTGGGGGCAGCTTTTGAGGTTACCCTGCTCTCATATACCGGCGGAGCCCGGGCAAATACGCCTCTCGGTACGCCTGTCTGGATCCCGCAGCTACTTTGGCTGATCGGGCTTGTGTGGTTCAGCATTGCTGTTGTCCTGCTGTCTCTTCGTGTGCTGTTTGGCTTGCTGAGCGGCAACATCAAAGACGTGCAAAAAATTGCCGGCAGCCCAACGCTTGACGAGCAGATTGGTGAAGAAAACAAGGAAGCTGCCTGATGATTCTTATTTCGCTTGCTGTTTTGCTGGTGCTGCTCGTATTGAGTGTGCCGGTCGCCGCCACACTGATTGTACTGGGGCTGTTTCTTGATGAGTTTTTTTCTCCCTTTCCGCTGGTTAATGCGATGGGAGACGTACTCTGGTCGGCATCGGACAGTTTTCTCCTGATCGCGATTCCACTTTTCATTCTGCTGGGCGAGATCCTGGTCCGCACCGGCGTTGCCAAGAATACCTATCGGGCCCTTGAAAGCTGGCTTTCCTGGCTGCCCGGCGGGCTGCTTCATGCCAACGTTGCAACGGCCACACTTTTTTCCGCAACCTCGGGCTCCAGTGTTGCGACGGCGGCTACGATTGGCACTGTGGCCATTCCTCAGGGCAAGGCCATGAACTATGATCCGAAGCTGTTTACCGGCTCGATTGCGGCGGGTGGCACGCTTGGCATCATGATCCCGCCGTCAATCAATCTGATCGTTTACGGGTTCCTTACCGAAACCTCAATCCCGAAGCTGTTTGCAGCCGGCCTGGTACCGGGCTTGTTACTGGCGTTCCTGTTCGTTCTGGGCACAGCCCTGATCTGCCTCTGGCGGCCCTCGCTTGGCGGACCGAGCACGCACCATACCTGGCATGAGCGCTTTTCAGGGCTGACAAGCCTGATTCCTGTACTGACGTTGTTTGGCATTGTGGTCGGTTCCATTTATGCCGGCTGGGCAACGCCGACCGAGGCAGCCTCTCTGGGCGTCATCGGTGCACTTCTTATTGCGTTGTTCATGGGCAAACTGAGCAAGAGCGTTGTTTTGGAAGCGCTTGAGGGCACCATGCGCACAACCGGCATGATTGTACTGATTATCATCGCTTCCTATTTTCTGAATTTCGTTCTGGCCTCCACCGGCATTACCCGTGAGCTGAGCACGTTTCTGGAGTCGGCAGGTTTCGGGCCGTACCTGACCCTCCTGCTTATTATTGGCTTGTACATTGTTCTGGGATTTTTCATCGAGACTCTGTCCCTGATGGTGATCACCATACCCATCGTTGCGCCCATTATTATCGCCCTGGGATTTGATCCGATCTGGTTTGGCATCCTGCTGATTCTTTTGATCGAAATGGCGCTGATTACACCGCCGGTGGGGTTGAACCTGTACGTGGTGCAGAGCGTTCGCAAGGGCGGGTCGTTCAACGATGTGATGATCGGAGCCATGCCCTATGTCGGATTCATGATGTTGATGGTCCTGCTGCTCGTCCTTTTCCCCTCCCTGGCTTTGTATTTGCCCGAGGTACTGAACTGATTATTAACCCATAGATAGCAACAACAGGATTTGAGCATGACAAGATTTCATTTGGCCGATACCAACGATGCCCTCGAGGTTGATGTTCAGGAGCTGATTATTGCCGGATGGGCTGGCCGTGAGCAGGCGGGTATTGATGAACATATCGAAGAGCTCAAGGCAATCGGTGTTACGCCGCCTTCCACTACGCCGCTGTTTTACCGGGTATCGGCAGACCAGCTGACAACGGCAGAAACCGTGCAGGTGCTGGGTAGCGAAACCAGTGGTGAAGTGGAAGTTGTACTGATTGGCAGCGAGCAGGGCACGTTTGTCGGCATTGGTTCGGATCATACCGACCGGGAAACTGAGGCCTGGTCCGTGGCGCATTCCAAGCAGGTATGTGCCAAGCCGGTGGGCCGGCAGGTCTGGACACTGGAAAGTGTTATTGACCACTGGGATGAGCTGAAAATATCTTCCTACGCCACGTTTGACGGTAAAGAGGTGCTTTACCAGTCTGGTGGTGTAACCGGGCTTTTGCATCCGGCGGACCTGTTGAAGCGATTTGGCCTGAAAGAGCCGAAGCTCGCACCGGGCCAGGTCATGCTGTGTGGCACTTTGCCGGTCGCCGGTGGTGTACGCCCCTCCAAGGCTTTCCGAATGGTGCTTGAGGATCCGGTAACCGGCCGCAAACTCGAGCATTTTTATAATATTAAGACGTTATCGGTGGTGAAATGAATCAGAAGTCTGGCGTGGCCCATGTCGACCTGGCATCAGAGACATTATCGTCGCTGCTTGAGGGGATACATCAAAACAGGTGGCGTGCGAGCGGTTTGCTCGAAATCTGCCAGGATAATATGGACCGGTACGATGACCCCGCCAATCAGGTGTATACGGCACGGTTCGACCGTACGGCAGAAGCCGAAGCAGCGGCTATCGATACGCTCCGTAAGGGAAATGTTCCACTAGGCGAGCTTGCGGGTCTGCCGATTGCATTGAAAGTTCTTTTTGATGTGGCGGGCGAAGTAACCCATTCGGGGTCCAAATGGTGGAAAGAGCCGGCGCGCAGCGACGCGCTGATCGTATCCCGGCTGCGCCGGGCCGGGGCTGTTATTACCGGGCACACCAACATGACAGAGTTTGCCTACTCCGGGCTTGGGCTGAATCCGCACTATGGCACACCGGCAAACCCCCTGGCGCCCGGGCGTATATCCGGGGGTTCGTCCTCAGGTGCTGCTTCGGCCGTGGCCCACGGTATGGCGGTTGCGGCAATCGGAAGCGACACCGGAGGCTCGGTGCGCATTCCCGCCGCATTCTGCGGCCTTGTGGGATTCAAGCCGTCCCAGAAACGCATACCCCGCGACGGTTCGTTCCCGCTATCGGACAGCCTGGATTCGATTGGCCCTATTGCCCGTAGCGTTGAGTGTTGTGCGCGCCTGGATGCCGTTATGGCTGGTGAGAGCTGGCAAAAGGCCAGTCCGGTGGACCTGCGCGATCGTCGCTTTGTGGTACCGGCCAACTACATGCTGGACGATGTGTCAGCGGGTGTTGCTGAGGCGTTTGCCCGCAGCTTGCGCAAACTGCGTGATAGCGGCGCCGTGATTGTGGAAGCACCGGTACCTGTGCTGGACGAGCTGCCCGGGCTCATGGAAGGTGGCGGCCTCACCGCCGCAGAAAGCTATCACATCCACCGTGAGTGGCTACAGCAGCACAGCGATGAGTACGATCCCCGGGTTCGCACGCGCATGGAGAGAGGCGCTGCGATCAGTGCAGCAGACTATATTGAGCTGTTGCGGCGCCGGGCCGAACGAAAGCGGCAGGCAGACGAATGGCTCGCCTCCTATGACGGGCTTCTTGCCCCAACCGTGCCGGTTGAACCGCCCCGGCTCAAGGATCTTGAGAATGATGCGGAATATGCGCGCCTTAACTTGCTGATTCTGCGCAATCCCACCGTGGCGAATCTGTTGGATCTGTGTGCGATTTCGCTGCCCAACCACCGTTCCGGCGATCTGCCGGGAGGGCTTATGCTGATCGGTCGCAATGGCACTGACAGAGCACTGCTCGGCATGGCGGAAGCAATGGAAAAGGCTCTGCAGCAATAATGTTTGCAGTCATTGCTGTCAAACTGGTTGCCACAGCCTCTGTAGTGATTGGAGTGTCCGTTGCTGTGAGCAAACTTGGCCCCAGGCTGGGTGGAATTATTGCAGGAACACCGATCATACTGGGCCCCGGTTACTTTTTTATGTTGCAGGAGCGCCCGGTGGAGTTTATTCAGTCAGCGGCGCTTTCCACCCTGCATGCGCTGGTTGCAACGCTGGTATTCAGCATATGTTTTGTGATGACCGCAGGTCGCATGAGTGCATTGGCCAGCCTCGGCCTTGCCACTCTGTGCTGGATACCGTCTACACTGGTTTTTACGGCCACACCCGGCGGTATCTGGGGCGCGGTGCTGCTTTACTGCCTGGTATTGCTGGTTGCGGAAGGCATCCGGCGGGCGCTCGGGCTTGGCCAGCCGGTTGTTATTGCCCGATCAGGCTGGTTTGATCTGCTTTTGCGGGGCCTGCTCGCCGGTGTGCTGGTGAGCGTAGCGACAACGGTGGCGGCCCGCTCAGGGCCGTTGCTGTCTGGCGTGTTGGTAGGCTTTCCGGTGGGCCTGTTTACAATTGGCTGGACGCTGCATGAACGTTATGGCTCACACGTTGCACGGGCAACGGTGACCATCGCCCAGAAAGGCATGCTGAGCCTGGTGGCTTTCGCGGTGGTGGTTGCTCTGGTGGCAGATAAACTGCCACCGATGGTGACCTTCACCATGTCGTTGCTTGCCTCTCTGGCGGTCAGCGCGGCCCTGTTTCTGGTCAGCCAATGGCAGTATCGAAGAGCCGACACACTAACGCCACTGTCAGGGGAGAAGCCATGAGCCGAACACCCGCTTTGCACCGTTCAACGCTCGAATCCGCTGGCCTGGATAGCTGGATTGTAAGGCTGTTCGAGGATATTGACGAACACAATCTGCCCTGGCTGTCGGCGTTGTCGCGCCGGTGTGAGCAGGTGTTCGGTGGTGCGCTGGTTGATCTGGTGCCCTCCTATACCACGCTGCTGGTTGTTTTTGATCCATTGAGGGTATCGCCATCCCAGGCCAGGACCATGCTTTTAAGGATACTTGCTGATCTGGAACCGGACGACAGTTCCCATGAAGGCCAGGTGCATGAACTCCATACCTGGTATGACCCCCGTGTAGGGCCGGAATTATCAAGGGTGGCTGAGCAGGCAGGTATGACGGTCAGCGACGTGATCGACGCTCACAGCCAGCAGGTGTATCGGGTTTTTGCGCTGGGGTTTGCTCCCGGTTTTGCGTTTATGGGGTTGACCGATCCGCGCCTGGAATGCGCCCGGCTCGAGACGCCCCGCCGGCGTGTGCCGCCGGGTAGTGTGGCCCTGGCGGGTCGCCAGACCGCGGCATACCCTGCAGCAACACCGGGGGGGTGGAACCTGCTGGGGCGCACCAGTGCCCGGCTGTTCGACCGTGAACGCAAGGGCTTCAGCCTTATGAGGGTGGGCGACCAGGTGCGCTTTGTGCCCGTCAGCCGTGAGCAATTCGAGCGTGAAGGCGGGGATACCACGCCTATGGAGCCGTCGTCGTGAATCAGAAGAGCAACCCGGAACCCTGCATCAGAGTCTTGCGTGCGGGGCCGCTTGCCCTGCTGCAGGACAGCGGAAGATTTGGCGTTCGCCACCTGGGGGTGACCCAGGGCGGTCCCGCCGATCTGTATTCCTGGGCCTGGGCAAATCACCTTACCGGTAATCCCTGGGGTACGGCCAACCTGGAGATCACCTTCGGCGGCTTGCAGCTGGTTGCGGGCAGAGACCTCGAAATCGCCATCACGGGCGCCGATATGGGCGCAACCATTGAGCAAAGGCCGGTTCCATTGTGGCAGCGGATTACCTGGAAAGAAGGCGAGATCCTGGCCTTTGCAGCTCCGGTGAGCGGGCTCCGGGCCTACCTGGCGGTTTGTGGCGGGTTTGTGGCAGAGCCGGTTCTGGGCAGTGTCGCCAGCGTAACCCGGGAAGCACTCGGTGGGTTCTGTGGAATGGGCACCAAACTGGAAACGGGTGATCAGTTGTCTGTGTACAGTACCCGGGGAGAAACTGGCGATGGGCCATTACAGGCGCCCCGGGATGCCATACCCGATTTTCGCCAGCCGGCGGTTCTGGACCTCCTGCCGGGTGCGCAGATTGCACACTTCACGGGCCGCAGCCTGTTCGACGCCTTCAATACCTGGTGGCAGGTTGATGATCGTGCTGACCGCATGGGCGTGCGCCTTACCGGCCCCAGGCTCCAGTGTCAGATCAGCACCCTGGTTTCCGAGGGTATAAATCTCGGTGGTGTTCAGGTGCCACCGGACGGCCAGCCGATTGTATTGCTGAATGATCGCCAGACCATTGGCGGTTACCCAAGGCTTGGTTCCCTGTCGCCGCTGGCGGCGTCCCGACTGGCTCAGTGTTTACCGAGAGAACGGGTTAAGCTGGTTGCCAGAAGCAGTGAGGCTGCACTCAAACAATACCGGGGCTTCCGGGCACTTTTTTACGAGAAATCCCGGTAGAGGCGGGGCTGCGGTTTGCTGTTCCGGCGGTACTAAAGAAGGGGGCGATCCTGTATCTTTAGGGGATTAACCTGCGTAGAAATATCAGGGAAGATACCGGCCTGACGCCACATACTTTTTCGCCCGCTAACCCAGAAGAACTCCGCAATGCCCACAACCATATTTTCAGCCTTTACCAGCAATTTTCTGGGCAAGGCGCCCGTCTGGTACAAACAGATCATCGTACTGTTCCTGATCCTTAATCCCATTGTCATGTTCCTGCTGGGACCGGTTACGGCAGGCTGGTTACTCATTGCCGAGTTTATCTTTACACTTGCCATGGCGCTGAAGTGCTATCCGTTATTGCCCGGTGGTTTGCTGGCAATCGAAGCGCTGCTGATAGGGCTGACCACAACGGATGCGGTGTATCTGGAAGTGTTGACCAATTTCCCGGTTATTCTGCTGTTGATGTTCATGGTGGCGGGCATTTATTTCATGCAGGATTTGCTACTGGTCGCCTTTACCCAGATCCTGGTGGGCGTGCGCTCCAAATCTGCGTTATCCATGCTGTTCTGCAGTGCAGCAGCACTGCTTTCTGCGTTTCTCGATGCACTTACCGTAACCGCCGTTATTATCAGCGTCGCCGTTGGTTTCTTCTCTGTGTATCACAAAGTTGCCTCCGGCAAAGGTTACCAAAGCAGTGATCATAACGCCGACAGCGATGATGAGGTGATTGAACTGCACCGCGACGATCTGGAGAACTTCCGGGCCTTTTTGCGCAGCCTGCTGATGCACGGAGCCATAGGTACAGCGCTTGGCGGCGTTGCCACTATGGTGGGCGAACCCCAGAACCTGCTGATCGCCAAGGTTGTGGGCTGGGATTTCATCGGCTTTTTCCTGCATATGGCACCGGTTAGCATGCCGGTGCTGGTGGCGGGCCTGACCACCTGTTGGGTACTGGAGAAGATGCGATGGTTTGGCTATGGCGGTCGGCTGCCCAAGCCGGTTCGACGAGTGCTGGAAGAGTTCGCTGAGAATGAGCGCACCAAGCGCACGAAAGCAGACCAGGCTGCGCTCTGGGTACAGGCGTTCGCGGCGGTGATTCTGGTAGTGGGCCTGGCCCTGCATCTGGCGGAAGTGGGCTTGATCGGGTTGCTGGTGATTATTCTCATTACCTCGTTCACCGGTGTGACCAGTGAGCACCAGATTGGCAAGGCCTTCCAGGAATCCCTGCCGTTTACATCTCTGCTGGTTGTGTTTTTTGCGGTGGTGGCGGTTATCCACGAGCAGCATCTGTTCAAGCCAGTGATTGATTACGTACTGTCACTTCCGGAGGGGCAGCAGCCGGGCATGTTCTTTATTGCCAACGGCCTGCTTTCCATGATCAGCGACAACGTATTTGTCGCAACGGTGTATATCAGTGAAATCAAGCAGGCACTGGATGCGGGCAGTATCAGTTATGAACATTTTCAAAGTCTTGCCGTTGCCATTAACACGGGTACCAATCTTCCAAGCATAGCAACGCCTAACGGGCAGGCCGCCTTCCTGTTTCTGCTGACCTCAGCCATAGCGCCGCTGGTTCGGCTTTCCTATGGCAGAATGGTGGTTATGGCGTTTCCTTACACCGTTGTGATGGGTGGTGTAGGGCTGTATTCGGTGATGTTTCATATCTGATGGCTTTGCCCTTTTTGTTCAGGGCGCAAGGCCTGGAGGGTTCCGATTCCCTTCAGAACAAAACTCCGCTTACACTTAACGTGTCAGCATCACCAACGTATCGGTACTATGTGCAAATCCTGGAATCCATATTTCGCCCCAATAACGCGCCGGCGGATCTCAGCCTGGCTCGCGATGGCGCTCGCGTTATTGGCCAATACGCTTCTCCCGGTGCCGGTGTTGGCCGGTGAGGGTCAACCGGCACTGCGTATCGGTTATATCGAATTTCCTCCCTTCGAATACCAGAATGAGAGGGGCGAGCCGGCTGGCCATTATATTGAGCTCACTCGTAAAGTTGTTCAGGAAGCGGGTTACGAGGCTGAGTTTATTTACCTGCCTGTTAGCCGTGTTTATCTGTATCTGAAAAACGGAACACTGGATCTGTGGCCAGGGCTTTCAGGGATACCCAGCCTGGAGGGGGAGGTGCTTGAAAGCTGGGCGAATGTCTATCCGGCGCAGCTAAGAGCCTGGTATCTCGAGACTTCAGAGCCCCTGACCCATTTTCAACAGCTGGAGGGGAAAACCGTTATTGTGATCAGTGGCTACACCTACGGTGGGCTGCTTTCGTGGCTTAAGGGGTCTGGTCATATACAAGTTACGGAAGCACCCAACAACCGCGCCGCGATCGAAATGCTCAAGCTCAAACGTGGCGATTACGTTCTGGATTACCGGCAGCCAGTGGAGGAAATTCTTACAGAACCCGCCGACAGCGGAATTCGCAGTTCGGAAGTGCGGTCACGCTATGCTGCCTGGTTGTATTCAATGGCAAGTCCCAGTGCCGCGTTGCTCAGGGAGGAGCTGGACGATGCCTACCTGCGCCTTGTTAACCGGGGTGAGGTTGCGCCTGTGCAAGAATTCAGCGCGGGTTTCGTAATACCCGGACTCCCGGAAGAATATCACCCGTAGGGGGTTCTAATCCGTGTTAGTGGGGGCCAGTACAATATCGCCATACCAGGCGTTTGCCTGCTCCCCGGTGTTGTCGGAATCCGACATCACGGCGATACCCCGAATCGGCGGTGGATTTTCCCCGAAAGCCTTGCGGTAGTCCGCCACAATATCCCGTTCGATGCTCACCCACTCCCCGGCGCGTTCACTGCCTGAGTTGACGGCAATCATCATGGTTTTTTCGGTATAGGGGTTAGCAATGAACGTGCCCTCCGGAAGAGTATTTGCCCAGATGTAGTTCAGCGCATTGCCTGGCAACTCCTCTCCAAACAGCACCTCTACCGTTTTGCGTTTTGCCCTCTCGAAAAAACCGGCTTTCTCCGGCTCGAATTCGAAGGCGACGTAGATTCGGGCAGGGTAGTCATCGCCGGACTTTTCCCGGGCATCGCCGTTTTCATACACGTTGGATACCTTCCAGCGCCAACGCAGCAACAGCGAGCCTTCCGGTTCAATATTCATACGGGTGATCAGGCCGGAAGCGCCGCCGGAGGTGTGTGCTTTTACTACCTGAGAGCCATCCTCGTGAACCAGCTCGTAACGGGAGTGCCGTTTAATCTTGGGAAACTCCAGGGGCTCCCAGCCATCCGACAGTGACGCCATTTTCGAGAATGCAGGCAGTGATGCCCCCTGCGCAAGCAGGTGTGGAGCCACCAGTGGGGTTATTGCGAGGAACAGCCAGATAACAGGGCCGGTGATGGTTCGCATGAAATCGTCTCCCATTGCAGCAGTTTTATGGTGGACCGGTGGATTGAAAAAACGTGCCTTGTTTCTGATCGATTTCCCTTATATAGTGCCCAAATCCTTGGTTGAATACCAAATATGGTATTCGGGAATCCGGTGAGACTCCGGAACTGACGCGCAGCGGTATTGGGGAACGAGCGTGGCATAAAGACACTGGCGCAAGCCGGGAAGTCGCCACGCAAGGCAGAACCAACAGGTTCATGCCCCTGAGTCCGAAGACAAGCCGGGGAATACACACTGCACCTTCGCGACTCAGGCGCCGGCACTTGGCCCTGTAAGGTGAGCAGCAACGAACAAGGCACGGCACAGCCATGAACGGGTGGCTGGCGTGCGGGTTTGTCCTGCGTACGCGAAGGTTGTGGAACACACGCGTATTCAGGAGAACACAGCATGTCTGCGACAGCTCTGGCCGAACCCCGGCCCTCATCGCCATCCAGCACCGACGCCCTTCAGGTTATCAAGCGTAATGGCAACCTGGTCAGCTTTACCCCTTCCAAAATCAGCGTGGCCGTAACCAAAGCCTTTCTCGCCGTTGAAGGCGACCAGGCCGCTGGCTCTGCCCGTATCAACGATGCTGTTCATCGGGTAACCGAGCAGGTGGTGCAGGCCATCAGCCGTCGCCTGAAAGCCGGTGGCCGGGTACATATCGAAGACATACAGGACCAGGTAGAACTGGCCCTGATGCGCGCGGAAGAGCAGAAAGTCGCCCGTGCCTACGTACTTTACCGGGAACAACACGCCCGCGAGCGCGCCCTGCATGAGCCGGTTGAAGCCCATCCAACCCTCACTGTAAAACAGGCCAATGGCCGCACCGCGCCGCTGGATCTGGGCCTGATGAAGCAGGAGGTAGACAAGGCAGCCTTCGGCCTGGAAGCTATCGACGGCGATTCCCTCGTGGAAGATGCCATCCGCAACCTGTACAACGGCATCGACGAAGCGGAAGTTCTGAGCGCCCTCATTATGACCGCCCGTGGCCGCATCGAACGGGAGCCGGACTACAGCGCCGTTACCGCCCGACTGCTGCTGGAGCAACTGCGCCTGGAGAGCGTCACCGCATTGAAGCTGGACACCAGCCTCACCCTTGCTGAAGTGTACCCACAAGCCCTGAGTACCTTTATCCATGCCGGTATCCGCTACGAACTGCTGGATGACGCCATGGCCGCGTTTGATCTGGAGCGCCTCGGTGCGGCACTGAAACCGGAGCGCGATCTGCAATTTGGCTTCCTCGGCCTGCAAACCCTGTACGACCGTTACTTCCTGCACTGGAAAGACGACCGCCTGGAACTGCCTCAGGTGTTCTTCATGCGCGTGGCCATGGGCCTGGCTTTGCGTGAAGACGACCCCAACGCCCGCGCCATAGAGTTCTACAACCTGCTGTCATCCTTCGACTATATGGCCTCCACACCCACGCTGTTCAACAGTGGCACCCGCCACTCCCAGCTGTCGTCCTGCTATCTCACCACCGTGGGCGACGACCTGGAGACTATTTATGGCTCCATCCGCGATAACGCCATGCTCTCCAAATGGGCTGGCGGCCTGGGCAACGACTGGACACCGGTACGCGCCCTGGGCTCTCGCATAAAAGGCACCAACGGCAAGAGCCAGGGCGTGGTTCCGTTTCTGAAAGTAGTGAACGACACCGCCGTTGCTGTAAACCAGGGCGGCAAGCGCAAAGGTGCGGTATGCGCTTATCTGGAAAGCTGGCACCTGGACATCGAGGAGTTTCTGGAACTGCGTAAAAATACCGGCGACGAACGCCGCCGCACTCACGACATGAACACCGCCAACTGGGTGCCGGACTTGCTGATCGAGCGCATGCGCCAGGATCGTGACTGGACCCTGTTCAGCCCCAGCGACGTACCCGATTTGCACGACCTGTACGGCAACGCCTTCCGCGAACGTTACGAGCACTACGAAGCCCTCGCCGCACAGGGCAAAATCAAGCTGTTCAAAACCATCCCGGCCAAACAACTGTGGCGCAAAATGCTCACCGTGCTGTTTGAAACCGGGCACCCCTGGATCACCTTCAAAGACCCCTGCAACCTGCGCTCGCCCCAGCAGCACAAAGGCGTGGTGCATAGCTCCAACCTGTGTACCGAAATCACCCTGAACACCAGCGCCGATGAAATTGCCGTGTGCAACCTGGGCTCGGTCAACCTGGCCGCCCACATCAGCAATGGTGAGCTGGACGTACAGCGCCTCGAGCGCACCGTAAACACCGCCGTGCGCATGCTCGATAATGTTATCGACATCAACTTCTACGCCGTACCCCAGGCCCGCAACTCCAACCTGAAACACCGCCCGGTGGGCCTGGGCCTGATGGG
>JACDJA010000234.1_pt1 | contig 72026 bp, 58 predicted proteins | sample 7449241 | NCBI WGS metagenome assembly JACDJA01 (sample SAMN14253289, study PRJNA609438) | sludge metagenome | isolation source: initial anaerobic sludge | collected 2018-12-20 | reverse complement strand
CGGCTGTACTTGATTACGTAGTACAAAATACCAGTATTGACAGCCTTAGGGGAACAACGCTGGAAATGGACGGAGTACAGGTTCATACGGTTGAACATGTTCTCGCGGCTTTGGTAGGTTTGGAAATCGACAATATCAGGATAGAGTTAAATGTAAATGAACCGCCGATCGGAGATGGTTCCGCCATGCCCTTTGTCAATAAGCTGATGGAGGCGGGGATCGAGGAACAGGATTCTCCAAAAGAGTATCTTGTGATTGACGAACCGATTTCCTACTCCGATGAACATAGGGGGATTGAATTTGCTGCATTGCCAACTGATGATTATCGTGTTACGGTAATGATTGACTACAAAAATCCGGCTTTGGGAAGTCAGCACAGCGGATTGTTTTCACTGGAAAAAGAATTCGTCTCGGAATTTGCTCCCGCGCGTACATTTTGCTTCCTTCATGAAGTGGAGATGCTTGTAGAACAAGGGCTCATACGAGGCGGTGATCTCGAATCCGCGGTGGTAATTGTTGATCGTCAGTTGGAAGGCGACGATATCAAACGAATAAAAAAAATGTTTGATATCAGCGAAAATGTGACTCTTGGAAACAATGGCATCTTAAATAACAAGGAATTACGGTTTAAAAATGAACCCTGCCGTCACAAATTGCTCGATCTGATGGGTGATCTGGCATTGGTCGGAGTTAATATCAAAGCTCAGCTCCTGGCCGCAAGGCCCGGTCATCAGAGTAATATAGAATTTGCCCGCATTCTTCGTAACTACTATAAAAAACAACAATTGACCCGCAAATATCAGGATGTCAGTAAAAAAGGTGTTGTGTTTGACATCAACGCGATTAAGAAGATACTGCCGCATCGATATCCTTTTCTACTGGTTGATTCGATTATTGAGTTTGAGCCTGAAAAAAGGGCAGTTGGCATAAAGAATGTGACAGCCAATGAACCGTTCTTTCAGGGACATTTTCCGCAAAAACCCATCATGCCGGGTGTTTTGATCGTTGAGGCGATGGCCCAGGTCGGAGGAGTTTTGCTGCTAAATGAACGTGAAGATGTCGAGCAAAAGCTTGTCTATTTTATGGGAATCGATAATGTTCGTTTCAGGAGACCGGTTCAGCCCGGTGATCAGCTGGTAATGGAGTTGGAGATGCTGAAAAACAGAAAAACGACATTCAAAATGATGGGCAAAGCCTTTATCAAGGGCGAGTTGGTTTGTGAAGCTGAGATGATGGCGGCAGTGGTTGATCGTTGAGGAGAGAAAAGTTAATGATAGAAATTCACCCTACAGCAATTGTTGATCCGGGAGCTGAACTCGGCGAGGAAATAGTGATAGGCCCATACAGTCTTGTTGAAAAAGGCGTGACCATCGGGAATGGTACCATAATCGGTTCTCATGTCCGGGTTGCAGAAGGAACTACCATTGGGCAAAGCTGCAAAATAAGTCAGGGCGCGGTACTTGGGACAGAACCGCAGGACCTGAAATTCGGAAGTGAAAAAACTTATCTGGTCATTGGCAATAATACAACTATCCGGGAATACGCCACGCTGAATCGCGCTACAACACACAGCTATTATACCAGGATAGGGGATAATTGTCTTATTATGTCTTATGCGCATGTCGCGCATGATTGCCAGGTTGGGAATCATGTAATACTTGCCAACTCCGTTAACCTTGCGGGTCACGTGATCATTGAAGATTGGGCGGCCATCGGAGGACTGACGCCTGTTCATCAATTTGCTCATATTGGGACACACAGTTTTACCGGTGGGGGATTACGTGTCAGTAAAGATGTCCCTCCATATATAAAAGCGATGGGTGAGCCCATCACGTATGGTGGTCTTAATTCCATAGGACTAAAAAGACGGGGATTCTCGGATGAAGTACTTCTCGAACTGAAAAGGGCTTACAAATCACTGTATCGTGAGAATTTAACAGTTAAGGAAGCCATAGACAAGATCAAAGACAACCTGCAGCCTTTCCCTGAAATTATGCATCTTACTAAATTTTTAAGTGAAAGTGAACGTGGAATTATTCGATAAGAATAATCATAAATTTCAGTTTGACAGGATAAGAGTTATTCCATTTGAAAACTGGTCCGGAGTCAGAAATATGGCTCTCGATCAGTTTTTTGCTTTAAATATGAATTCGGACAGCTGCCCTGTCCTGAGATTTTACGGTTGGAATCCATTCTGTCTTTCCCTCGGATATCATCAAAAAACAGATGATGTCGATATTGATAAAATCAATGACGGGGGGTACCAACTTGTTCGCCGGCCCACAGGCGGAAGCGCGATATTTCATTCGGATGAATTAACCTACAGCTTAATTGTCCCCGGAAATACTCTGCGGCATCATGATGTTTATAATACTTTTCATTTTTATCTTGCAAAGGCATTAAATGATCTGGGGATTCAGGTTACGCTATCCAAAAATGAAAGCCGCGCGTCTTATCTGAACCAGGGACAAAATTCCTTTGCCTGTTTCAACCGATCCGCATATTCCGAAATACAATATAATGGCAAAAAGGTGGTGGGAAGCGCCCAGAAAATCTACCCGAATGCCATTCTACAGCATGGTTCAATTATGCTTGGCGCTGAACATGAAAAAATCGCTTCTTTCCTAAAAATTGATGAATCTGAAAAAATAGAATATATTGAACTTTTACATAATAATTCTACAAGTTTGACGAAAATCACCGACAATAGACTAAAAGAGTCACAAATTGAAGAGGCGCTCATAAAACAATTTGAATTACATGAAAAATACCGCATGTTTTTCCAATATATTTCGCATAAGGAGATTGAAAAGTCAAAAAACTATGATAAAGATTTCCAAATAACCTGATCGCAGCTTGATTAGCCAGGTAAATTGTCTTTGTTGCAATTTTTATTAGTTTAAATTATATTGATTTTCATTCAGGCAGATTTTATTTTTGAACGCCAGACAGGAGGAGAAGGTATGAAACGATTTTTGGTTCTATTAGCGGCAAATATCTTTTTGTTTTCAACAGCTTTTGCTCAGAGTGATATGGATCTGACAAAATATTCCAGCCTAAAAGCAGTTGATGATCAGGTACAGGATATCACGGATGCGGTACATTCCGGGATGAATGTTCTTGACTGGACAGATGGTTCGGGCCCGACATTATTTAGGGTAAGTGTAGATGTATTTGCCGGATTCGGCAGTTTTGACGCTCTGCCTGAAATTGGATTAAAGGACAGCGGTATTGCGCCGGGAGCTTTGGGAGTTCAGGGCGGATTTGGTACAGCAGGCCTGGAGGCCTATGTGCGATATTTCCCCGAATTGACCGTTTCAGATGTGGATGTAAGTTCTATCGGTTTTGGTCTTAAATACGAAATCTCTAAAATAATGCCAATTCCGATGTTGCCGTCAACAAGTGTTTATGTAGATTATAACACTTTAAGTTTTGGGGTAAATGCAACCCGTAAAGGAAGCGTTCCATATTCCGGAAACAACGGAACAACAAACGTGAGTTACGAAGCGAAATCCGGCATTGATATGGCTTTTTCAACTATTAATATAGGTCTAATCGCCAGCTATGATTTTGTTTTGGTTCGGTTTTATGGCAAACTTGCTTATGAGATAGGATCGACAGATATCGACTGGAATTATGTGACTGCGGTAAGTGAAACTGAATATGAGATACGTAAAAACAGCGATGAATTTACAAATTCAGGACTCAGATATGGTGTTGGTATGTCTCTGTTCGGGATAAAAGCGGAAGCGGGTGGACGAGGAAGTAATTTGTATTTTGGTGTCGGATACGGCATTTCGATATAAAACATCCAATAGCCTCGCCCTGGCGGGGCTATTTTATTATTCAGGAATAATTGCTATTCCTATTGCCTTAAATCCGTAAATTTACTCTTTATTTACTCCAATAAAAGAACAATATTATTTTATAAAAATGAGCAAAATGGTGCATCATCCAAATATTTCAGGAAGAATTATATATTCGGGTTTATTAGCTATTGTCATTATAGTCATTCTTTTATCGGGGGTTTTTAAACCGGTCTATGCGGGCGATTTGAAGGCTGAGTTAGAAAAAATTATCAGGGAATCAGAAAATGCCGAAGAAACCCTGAAAGGATATCTTAACCCTTTTTCGGATATCGCCGGAACCAGCATGTCAACAGGAATATTTCACAGGGCACCCGCAAATTCATTCCCGCATATAAATGCAGGTATCAACGTGATAAGTACCGCTGTTCCATCGGGAAGCCGGTATTTTACAGACGATAGCGGCATAAAGCATTCAACCATATTTGGAAAAGAGAAGATTAACGGTACGGACAGCTTTGATGGTCTTGGCAATGATCGTTTAAGTCTCCCAATCGCCACATTCAGTATCGGGCTCTTTACGAATTTTGAATTTACGCTGCGTTATACAAAATGGGATGTCTCCGAAATCGGGGATATCAGTTTGTTTGGTGGCGGTATCAAATATGAATTGATCGAAATGGTACCCGGATCATTAATTCCTGTTGAGATGAGTGTGATGGCTTCCTACCATTTTTTTAACGTAGAAGATTATCTGGAATCCGGTGCATTTGGAATGAACATGATCATTTCGCGAGGATTCCAGCCTTTGCCGTTTAATATTTACGCGGGAATTGGATATGTAAATAGTTTGTTATTATTATATACAGATAAAATTGTTGAATCAGGGGCGGATTTTGGAGAAGTTTCCGTCGACGGCGTCGATGGCTTGCGGTATCAGGTTGGAATTGGATTAGATATTATGATGTTTAATCTTCATGCCGATTATAATTTCGGTGAATATGATTCCATTTCTGCAGGGATTTTTCTTGAATTATGAGAATAATGATCATTTATGCAGATCAAATATATAGATTAGTGTTATAGGTTTTTTCCGTGTTTAAATGAAACCAATTTTGCGGAAAGACGTTTACACAAAATTGTAGAATAAACTGAAAGTTGAGAATATTTAAAATGCTTAACATTATTGCAATCATTTTTGTTTTTAGTTTACTGGTAATCATTCATGAGCTGGGCCATTTTTTCGCGGCAAAATGGATGGGAGTGAGGGTTGAAAAATTCTCGATAGGATTTCCTCCAACCGTTTACAGAAAAAAAATCGGTGAAACTGAATTTTGTATTTCGGCGATACCTCTTGGAGGTTATGTTAAAATGGCCGGATTTATTGATGAGAGTCTTGATTCTGAAATTACAGGCGCCGATGATGAATTCAATTCAAAACCTGTATGGCGCAGGATTGTAATTATTGTCGCCGGTGTAATAATGAATCTGATTCTGGCGATCGGAATTCTTACATTTCTGAATTATTCACAAGGCGAACGCATCATTCCTATCACTACGGTGGGAATTGTGGGAGAGAATGGGGTAGCTGAAAAGGTTGGTTTCGAGAAAGATGATAAAATAATAAAAATTGATAATGCGGCGGTTATGACCTGGAATGACGTGCAATCAAATTTTGTGGATCATCTTAATCAGGATTTTTCGTTCACAATAATTCGTGATGAAAAAGAGATGCAGCTGTGGTATAAGAAAGAGTGGTTTAAGGATCGGAAAGGGGAGCAGTTGGATATCGCTCCTCTGTTCACAGCAAAAGTCGGTGACGTCAGTTCATCGATGCCGGCCGGAGAACTTGGCTTAAAAACCGGTGATCAGATTCTCGAAGTAAATGGCGAGGCTGTCAATGACTGGATGGAGATGACTGAAGCGATTAGAGCTCACCCGGATGAAGAGATTAATATAAAGTGGCAAAGGAATTCAGAAATTCATGAGGGCAAACTCACACCGGATGCTTATGAAGAAAAAAATGAACAGGGCGAGACTGAGAAAGTCGGTAAGATTGGAATAGGATACTATTATGAACACAAAGATATAGGGTTGGCGAAAGCGGTAATAAATGGTTTTGAGAACACCTATGACTTAATAGTTTTGAATATGCGTGGTTTTTGGTGGTGGATCTCCGGCACAAAATCCGCTTCCGAAATTCTTGGCGGCCCGATCACCATTGCCAAAATGGCAGGTGACGCGGCACAAGCGGGCTGGACACAGTTGTGGTACCTGATCGCCGCGCTGAGCGCCATTCTTGCTATTTTTAACATACTTCCCATCCCGGCCCTGGATGGGGGACATCTGTTTTTTCTGATTATAGAAGGAATTATGGGACGTCCCATATCGACAAAAGTGAAAATAAAAGTTCAGCAGATAGGAATGGCGGTTCTTCTGACATTTATCGTTTTTATACTTTATGTGGACTTAAAACGGTTACTTTTTTAATCAAATTTTCTTTTTGCAATATTTAGGAAATAGTTTAACTTAAAACACCATCGGAAATGATCTGATGGTGTTTTTTTTTTGAGATAATGACAAAACAAAAGATCGAAACATGGACACAGTTACTCTTACTAATCAGATTGAAGCCTTTATCGCGGCTAGTATCACAAATAATTATAATACGCATATCACCGACGTTCTATTTTTATCGGACAAAGGGAAAGTAGAAGAATCCTCGCATTCTGTTAAGAATAATAATATCACCTTAAGCGGAATTTATCCCGGCATGACCCGCGAGAGTTTCAGATTACCCCAGACCAGAATATATTATACGGTGATCCAGAATGATAAACTTAAAATTCAAATTATCGAATTTCTAAATGACACCATATTCATTATTTTTGTTTTTTCCGGAACGAGGAGAATAAAACTTAAAGTTAACCAGAATAACAACTATCGCGTGTTAAGCTCTCTCGATCCAGAGGCGGAAACATCAGCGCTGTTTAATTTCTCCATCACCGAATCAGCGGTAGTCTGGGTGACAAATGATGATAAAATGTCATCAATAAATCAATTAACGCGCAGTATCAATGAACTCTATCAGGCTGAGATTGCAAGTCATCCAATTCATCAAATCTCTTCAAATAATAAGAATTTTTTGATTAAAATCGATGAATGTTGGGCTAATCTTGATTGTATTAGTCAAGGCAGAGAAATTAGAACAATAATTTCAGCACAAAAATTTATATGGCTTCAGGAAATCTATCTGTATTTTGGCTGGTATGATGAATTATCATTGTTTTACAAGTATAAACACAGCCATGTGGATGAGCTCAATGACTCGGATAAATATTGGCTCGAGAAAGCGCATGATAGATTTATTCTGAGTTACCAAAATCAAAAAAAGTCTGAAACAGAGAAAGAGCAAAATTTTTTCAATGCTTACATCGACGGAAAGCTCATTGATGACCCTGAATTGAACCAAAATCTGCAATCATTTTGGGAGAGAATAAGTAAACCGGCTATGAGGGCGTATTTTGAGCGGTCATTTATGACAAATCCCCATGAAATTATTGCTTTTGGGCTGCTCGCGACTGACCGTCAATTTTGGTGGGCAGATACTTTAAGAAATAGGATTTTGAAGTTAATTGCCGTATCAGCCGACAAGTCATTCAGATCCATAATCGAGTTACTTTTTTATCTAAAATCAGATCATCTCAACATCGCGATTATTACAAACGGACTACATTTCACGGGAACAAACAAGAATTTTAGCGGGTCTGAAGTTAGGATGACCGATACAGGAATCTGTTTTAAATGTCACCAGGAAAAATCAGTCGTATCTACAAGCGCGAATCAAGGGGATGTGTTTTCCTTTCGGGTAAATAAAAATGTGAAAATTCATTATCAGGCGGAAAAAAAGCTGTTAAAAATTTATCCCATGGTTTTTCAGCCTCCTGTCACTGCAAATTCACTGAATTATATTCAAATTGAATCATCAAACATAAGATTTGATATACCGTTGATCTGGAGAAATTTTATCGCGGAAATAAATGGAAACAGATTCAAATTCATATTGAAAAAAGATCGCTATCAGGTAAATATAAAGAGAAAACAATCAGAGGAAGCACTTAGTCTTAATGGTGAAAAGATTTTATTCGAAGACAGCTTATATACAAAAATTTATATTGATATCAAAAAACGCCCGAGTCATTCATACCTCCAGGTTTTTGATCAGACGGGCGCGAGAGTTGCGGGTTTTGGGCCGCATATAAAAACGATCGTTCCTCGTGGTCACGGATATGATATGATGGGATCCCTAATAGAAGAATATCAAATCAGTTCAAACCAATCTTCAAAAAGCAGCAGGATCATCACTAACTCGATGAATCCATGCGCGATAGATGTCGCGTCTTCAGAACTGCATTTAAAATTTAGGGCAAAAAAATGCCTGCCAATTTCTCTGGATTTCCCCGGAACGGACGGCTCCTTTTGGCGATTATTACAAACTGATAGTGATTTACTCAAGATCAGGCTAATCTTTTATCTCCAGGATTATACCGATAAAAAAAGCGCATTTCTACGCGAATTATGCGCAAAATATTTAGGGTTTTACCCATCCATAAAACGGCTTGATGAGTTAACTTATCTAAAAACTCAATTTGCTGTATTAGTGGGGAGCAGCTTAAATTATGAGAATGAAATAAAATATGACGGGTTTTCATCTATAAACTTGAAAGAAGCCGGAAATAAAAGGGTAATTTATATTAAAGAAAACAGATTGGAATATTTTTTAAAAAACTTCACCGAAATGGGCCATGGACATACAAAATAAATTTGATTTTATTTTCTGAATTTGATACATTATGACACTCTACTGATGAATCATTTGGGGCCCATAGCTCAGTTGGTTAGAGCAGCCGACTCATAATCGGCTGGTCCGGGGTTCGAGTCCCTGTGGGCCCACATTGCTTTTTTGAAAATGTTATTTGATATGGAAATTATGTATAATTTGAGCATGAAATTTGAAATTAAAACTAGAAATAAAAATATATTAAAAAATCAAACAGAAGTGCATTCCGGTAACGGGGTGCACTTTTTTTATTTATAAATAGGAGGTTTTAGAGTGCAGAAAACTTTGTATGCTTTAATTGAACTGCAAGAAATTGATAATCGTCTGGATGAATTGCAGGCTGAGCGTGGAGACCTGCCTCTTATAGTAGAGGATCTTGAAAGAAAAATTGCTGATAAAAAAGCGGAATTAAAAAGTTTACAGACCGATCTAAAAAGTTCAAGATTACGGGTGAGTGAATTAAATACAATCATGGATGATTCAAAAGAAAAAGCAAAAAAATATGAAGAACAACTCTATCAGGTTAAAACGAATAAAGAATATGATGCTATAACAGCTGAGACTGAATCGGTAAAAAATGTTCTTACAGAAGGCGAAGACGAATTACTCGAAGTTACAATGAAAATGGAACAAATCGATAAACTAGTCGCTGAAATAGAAGAAGAACTTTCGAAATTAAATGCTGAACTGGAAACAAACAGTATTGAGCTCAACGCGAAAATGAGTGAAACTGCCGAAGAAGAAAATATGCTGCGTCATGAACGTGAAATAAATGTGAAAAAATCAGGCCTTGAGATCATTAAGTCCTATGAAATCATTAGAGAAGCACGCGACGGAATGGGTATAGCTCGTATTGTGAACGATGTTTGCGGTGGATGTTATTCTTATATTCCTCCTCAAAAGGTCGTAGAAGTAAAGAAGATGAAAAAAATATATACCTGTGAGTTTTGTGGGCGCATCCTTGTTTGGGATGAATCAAATTCTTGACAAAAAAATAATTAAATAAAAACAGACTCAATGCGGGTCAGGTAGTCGCCCTGATTAATAAATAATCGGGGAGGAAAGTCCGAACATCAGAGGGCAGGATTTTCTGAGAAATCAGGAACAGCGCGTAAACGCTGATGGAAAGTGTCACAGAAAAAATACCGCCCCGGTAGGCCGGGGTAAGGGTGAAAAGGAGAGGTAAGAGCTCACCACTTTGTTCCCGCGGGAACGTCTCACAGAGGCGCCATTTTTGGCAAAGGTATGACAAACCCAATCCGATGCAAGACCAAATAAAGAAGGATTTCATCCAGAATGCGTAAAGCCCCTTACGCGTGCGAATCTATCGCACATTCTTCAGGGTAGGTCGCTTAAGTTAACCGGCAACGGTTGATTAAGATAAATGGCTACTACTTCCACCGGAAGACAGAATTCGGCTTATCGATCCGCAGAGAGTTTATTCCTTCAAAGTATGGAGCGATGATGCTTTATCGTTGGGAGTTCGCAGATTTAAAGGATGAAGCAGAAGTAGCTCAGTTGGCAAATGATTTTAATATCCATCCTATTATCGCTCAAATCATCCTGGACAGGAATATTGATACTCAATCAAAAATTGAAGATTTTTTCCATCCTAAACTTGAGAATCTACTTGATCCCTTTCTAATGCTCCACATGGAGAAGGCAGTTAACAGAGTTATTCGGGCGCTTGCTGATGGTGAGCAAATTCTGGTTTACGGGGATTATGATGTTGATGGTGTAACCGGAGTCGCGATTCTATATAATGTACTTTTTAACCTGGGTGGCAAAGTCTCCTTTTTTATCCCTGATCGGTTTAATGATGGTTATGGAGTTTCAAAAAAAGGAATAAATGTTGCAAATTCCAGAAAAAGTTCATTAATTATAACGGTTGATTGCGGGATAACAGCCGTAGAAGAAATCGCGTATGCAAATGAAGTGGGTATTGATGTAATTGTGTGCGATCATCATGAACCCGGTCCGGAAATTCCTGATGCATTTGCTATTCTAGATCCAAAATTGAAAGAATCACCTTATCCGTTCAGAGATCTGGCCGGATGTGGAGTCGCTTTCAAATTTATGCAGGGATTGGTCAATAAGCTTGGTTATAGTCAGGAAATTGTCACCGAGTATCTGGATCTGATTGCACTCGGCACCTCTGCAGATATAGTACCTCTTGTAAACGAGAACCGGATTCTTGTTCACTACGGGCTGAATCAGATTAATCAATCACCGAGGAATGGTTTATTCGCAATATTGGAGATCCTTGGGCTGACTGATCACGAGCTCAATGTAAGTACTATCGTCTTTGTACTTGCGCCGCGGCTAAATGCAGTAGGCAGAATGTCAAATGCAAAAAAGGCTGTACATTTATTAAGCAGCAAGAGTTTGCAACAGAGCCGGAATATTGCACGGATTTTAGAAAATGAAAATAAGGCAAGAAAAAATGTCGATGAAATAACTTTCAGGGAAGCTGAATCCTATGTTGAAAATAATATTGATCTGAATTCAAAACGTGTACTGGTTTTAGCAAAAGATGACTGGCATCCCGGAGTAATCGGAATTGTCGCTTCCCGTTTGATGGAAAAATATAGCAGGCCGACTGTGCTTATCTCGATACAGGACGGAATGGGACGCGGGTCTGCCCGTTCGGCTTTGAATTTTGATATTTATGAAGCTTTTCGAAAGCTGAGTCACCTGTTGGAAAATTATGGAGGTCACAAATTTGCAGCAGGGATGAATATTGTTTCGGAGAATATACCGGAATTTGATAAATTGATAAATGATCTTGCAGTGCAGGAAATTGAGCAGGACGAAATGGTATCAAAATTGAAAATTGACGCCAGGGTAACATTAGATCAATTTGATGCTAATTTTTTAAACGGCTTAAAATCTTTGGCCCCGTTCGGACCGAGTAATATGCGCCCGGTATTTGTAACTGATAATCTTCAGATATATGGAAATGTGACCAAAGTGGGAAATAATCATCTAAAGTTGAAATTTAAGCAAAATGGTGTTGTTATAGATGCAATAGGGTATAACCTGGGTGAATCTGTCCCAATACTTAGAGAATCAGATCTCAGGTTAAGTTGTGCGTATGTACTGGAAGAAAACAAATGGAATGGACAAACCACAATTCAAATGAGAATTAAGGATTTTGAGGTACAATAACCAATGAATGAAAGCAATGCTAATCTATCCATATTTGAACAGCTTAGAAATATTCGCATCGAGCAAAAAGTTGATTTAAACGATGTTTCACAAAAAAGCCGTATTCAGGTGAAATATCTGGAGGCAATTGAAGCCGGCGATATTGAAAAAATTCCGGCAGTTTATGATAAACTGTTTTTTCAAACTTATCTGTCTTTTCTTAGTATAGAGAATCCGAAATACTTTCTTGATGAGTATCAAAAGCTAAGAAAGCAGTCGAAAATTTCTCATCCCACTACAACTATTAGAAGAATTACGACATCATCAGTTGAACCTGAAGGGCTGTTTAGTTTAAAAAAAGTACTTTTTATGCTGCCGGTGGTTGTTCTGGTGGTTATTATAGCCTTCATGGCCTTTCACTCTGAAAAAGTTGAAACTCCCGATTCTGATACGATAAAGGAACTCTCTGTGCGGGATGTGGTTAATGAGATTGAAGCAAAAAACATTCCTGTAGTTGATACCAGCATCACAGATACAGAAGTGAAGCCGGTAAAATCAGCATCCGGAAGCGTGCAAGTTGATCTGAACGTGACTGAGCTTACCTGGCTGCGTTTTATCAAAGATGCTGCAGATACAACAGAATATACACTTACTCCCGGAAACAAGCTGAAGATCAATGCTGACTCTACCCTTGTTTTCGTTGTTGGCAATGCGGGAGGAGTAAATTTTACGATAAACGGAAAAAACGAGGGTGCATTGGGTAAATCCGCAGAAGTAATTGTGTATTTAAAAATTACAAGTAAGGGCATTGTGGGCAAAACCATGAAACAGATTACCAAAAAGGAAGTGACAAATGATTCGCTTGTTGTCAATTAGCCTAATGATAATGTCTGTATTATTTAGCTGTAACAGGTCATCCATGAATCAATTAAGCCCACAAAAAATTATACGAAATGACATAGAAATGTTATATGGCAAATCTTCGATGGAACAAATTTACTTCGATTACCCCGAATGGGAACTCAGAGAAGAAAATTATCATCCGGATGAAGGCACCATTGAAGAATTGACAAGGATATCAGGAAATTATGAGATCAATATATTTCTTGGAACCTGGTGCAGTGACAGTGAGAGAGAAGTACCCAGATTTTATAAAATCCTGAAAAATTCATTGCTTGATAAAAAAATAAAATTAAATATCTGGGCTGTAGACCGAAAAATAAAATTGGAAAACGATCTGCCTGAACAGTTTGAATTGGAACGCGTACCCACATTTATAATCATTAAGGACGGGAATGAAATCGGCCGCATTATCGAAACGCCGGCCAATACATTGGAAAAGGATTTTCTGCAAATATTACAAGAACTATAAAATATGTTAACAGGTCAGTATTCACCGTTGATCTGTTAGATTAACAAAATTCGATATTATTCTGAAAAAACGATTAAATTAATTTCAGAATTGCCGGTTATTTAAATATAGAGGCAGGAAAATGGGGAAGAAGAACCATAAAAAGCAGCAGATCAGAAAACAACAATCTGAACCTGGGATTGAAAGGGAAGAAATAACCAGGCCGGAAGTCGAAAATCTCTACAAAAAAATCATACGCGCAATGAGCTGGATTGTAGGTTTTTGTTTTATAATGATTATTATTCTTCCTGAATTTAATTCGGCATTGCTGGATAAGATCACTAAAATTTTATTTTATATAGGGATCATAAATTTGCTGGTTTTCACAGTAATAGAATTTGTAAGCAATAGCTTTAAGAAGACATTAAGTAAAATAGTGTACAACAAATGACTCATAATATTTTAATTATTGATGATGACGCTGATATCCGGGAAACTCTTTCGACTATTTTAACTTCAGAATCATACAATGTATTCAGTTGCGGGTCTTCTGTCGAAGGCAACGAACTGCTAAAAAATACCAATTTTTCCACAATTATTGTGGATATTTTTTTACCGGATATCAATGGAATAGATTTTATTAAGAACCGCCAAAAAGATAAAAATGTTATACCTGTAATTATCATAACCGGTAGTTCAGAACTAAATTATGCGCGTGAAGCAATTAGATTGAAAGTCTATGATTATCTGGTCAAACCCTTTAAAAACAGTCATTTCCTTCAGGTTGTAAAGAATGCTGTTCTCCAGTTTCAATTAGAAGAAGAAAAAAGAATTTTAGAACAACAAAAAACCTTCTATCAGGAAGAGCTTGAAACAATTGTGCAACAGAAAATATCCCAGCTCAAGGAATCGGAAATAAAATATTCAAATCTTGTGGAACAGTCACTGATAGGAGTCTATCTTATCCAGGATGATGTGTTCAAGTATGTCAATGAAAAATTTTGCGAAATATTCGGTTATACCAGTGAAGAACTTATTAATATAAAAGGGATTATGGATCTTGCTGTCCCTGAGAATCAGGAGATGATCAGGGATATGTTTACGCATGGACTATACGATAATAACGGCTCGGCAGACAGTGCGACATTTCATGCGATAACAAAAACCGGAGGCCGGCTCGTTCTTGAAGCCTGGGCCGGTACGGTACAGTATCAGGGACAGGCTGCAATTGAGGGGATTTTTGTTGATATTACAGAAAAACACAATTTTAAGCAAAGAGAAGAGCAGTTACAGCTAGAACTTTTAAATGAGAATAAACTGGCGGCAATCGGACAACTGGCCACAGGAATTGCTCACAATTTAAATACACCGATCTCAATTATTCAGGGGAATGCCGAGCTACTGAAATTAAAATACGATGAAGCTATTGAAATCGATAAAATATTAAAACAGACCGCAAGGATGTCTGATCTGATAAATACCATATTGACGAAGGGACGTAAGGAACAGGATACGAGAGATAGAATTCTGGATATCAATGTAATCCTAAAAGATGAACTGGATTTTCTGGATGCCAATCTCTATTTCAAACATCATATTGAAAAAGAGTATCATTTTGAAAAGGACTTACCCAGAATCAGAGGCGTTTATTCTGATTTTTCCCAGAGTATACACAATATCCTTCAGAACTCTATTGATGCCATGCGCGAGACCAAAATCCGGGAATTATCCATTATTACCAGGAGCGAGAAGGACTATATTTGCATCATCATTAGAGATACAGGAAGCGGAATGACGGAGGAAGTACAGCAAAAATTATATGTCCCCTTCTTTACAACCAAATCTCCTCTGAATGATGCGAATCAGAACAGTGAAATTCCCCACGGAACCGGACTGGGATTATCAATGACGTATAATCTTCTTAAACCGTATGGTGTAAAAATAGATTACTCCACTCAATTAAACAAAGGCACCGAATTTATCATCAGAATCCCGCTTAACAGATAATTCCTTTCTCCATAATATTATTCATGCCTGATAATAATTCTTGAAAATTATAAAATGTTGTTTTACATTTGTTTATGCTGATTATTTAAAGTGGAGAAAGAAAGTTGATTTATATAGATAAAGACCGAATTAAAAAGATTTTTGAAAATTTTCAGAATAAAAAAATCCTTGTTTTGGGTGATGTGATGATTGATGAGTATCTTTTGGGATATGTAAATCGAATGTCTCCCGAAGCGCCGGTTCCGGTCATTGAGATTGAAAATGAGCTGCTAAAATTTGGCGGGGCCGCGAATGTAGCCTTGAATTTGAAATCACTGGGCTGTGAACCCATTCTTACAGGACTTATAGGACAGGATAGAATGGGAGACATGTTCATGGAGCTGATGCGGGAAAACGATATGGATGTAAATGGAATCATTCGTTCCGGGACCAGGCCAACGACTGTCAAAACCAGAATTATTGGCAATAATCAACACATTGCCAGAGTGGATAAGGAACACCGGGAGTATGTAGCAGGTCCGGTGATTGAAGAAATCAAACAGCATATTGATGAGTTACTGCAGGGAATCGATGCGATTGTCATTCAGGACTACAATAAGGGGATGCTGCCGGGTGAGATCATTGAATATTCCTTGAAAATTGCAAAGGAAAGAAATATAATCACGACCGTCGATCCGAAATTCATTAATTTTTTGTCTTATAAAAACACATCCGTTTTTAAGCCAAATATTAAAGAGGCCGCGCAGGCTCTTGCCAGAGTGATTGAGACTGATGATGATGTGCTGGCCGCCGGAAGTGAACTGTTGAAAATCCTGAACGCCGGCAGTATCCTGCTTACAAGAGGTCCGAAGGGATTGTCTCTTTTTGAAGCAAATGGAGAAATAAGCCACATACCGACCCGCGCGAGAAAAGTTGCTGACGTTTCAGGCGCCGGGGATACGGTGATAAGTACGATGACAGCTGCGCTTGTCGGAAACGCTTCATATAAAGAAGCGGCGTATTTTGCTAATAGCGCGGCCGGAATTGTTTGTGAAGAAGTAGGTATTGTAGCGATTGAGAAACAGAGATTGTTAAATAATCTCCTGGATTCGGAGTAGTTATTGAATTTAATAATTCCGTCAAATGAAATAACAGAACTCATTCAAAAGTTTAGAGAAGAAAAGAACTGTTCGATTGCTTTCACCAATGGATGCTTCGATATTTTGCACCGCGGTCATGTAGTTTATCTTGAGAAGGCGAAAGAATATGCTTCGATATTAATTGTTGGTTTAAACTCCGATGATTCGGTTCGCCGTTTAAAAGGGGAGGGGAGACCCTTAATGCCTGAGGAAGACAGGGCATTTATACTATCAAGACTGGAATCGGTGGACATCGTTTGTATTTTTGATGAAGACACGCCGTATGAATTGATAAAAAAAATTCATCCGGATATTTTAGTAAAGGGTGGGGATTATCGTGTCGAAGATATTGTTGGTAGAGATGTCGTCGAGGAAAGCGGGGGCAAAGTATTAACAATACCCCTGGTTCCGGGACGCTCAACAACTAGCATTGTTAATAAAGCAAATAAACAAATTAAAGATTGAAACGAAAAAAGGAAACGCCAGTGATAAAGAAATCCTTTCCGATTCTTGCAATTTTGATTGCATTATTCATCGGTTCATGTCAGACGGCAAAACTGCAGAAACCAGTTGCCGCTGACCGGAACTATCTCAGTTCTTTCCCCGATAATATCTGGGTTTCCGAAGAAGTAAATTCCCGGCTTGATTCTTTGTTCTTCTACTTCAATCAAGCGCAGAGAAAACTAAGCGATCATGATACGATGGGGGCGGAATTATATTTTGAGTATTCATTCGAACTCCAATCAAAATTCACGGATCAGGATCGCGCCACTTTGACAAGTTGGGTTGTTTATGATTCAATGATGCATCTCATCAATGATGCTTACGAACGACTCTATACACAAAAAGAAATTGATATGGCGGCCGAGGAAATCAGGGAGGATATCACTGAATTTGAAGAATCGTTTTACGCGGATTCGGTTTTGTTTGGAGACGGGACAGTTATTGATTCAAGCGGCCTGCTTCCGATAACCTTAAATGATAAAGTTAGGCTTGCCATCAAATATTTTCAAACAAAGGGCAGACCCGTCTTTACGCGCTGGTTGGAGAGAAGCGGAAAATACGAGCCAATGGTCCGGGAAATACTGCGAGAAAAGAATCTTCCAGAAGATTTAGTCTACCTTGCAATGATAGAGAGTGGATTTAATCCTCATGCCTATTCATACGCCCGGGCTGCCGGTATGTGGCAGTTTATATCAGCAACAGGCCGATATTATGGGTTAAGGAATGACTGGTGGTTCGATGAACGCAGAGACTATTTTAAAGCGACCATCGCGGCTGCAGAACATCTGGATGATTTATATGAGCGGTTTGATGACTGGTATCTTGCGTTGGCCGGATATAATTGTAATCCTAAAAAAGTTGAAAAGAATATGCGCCGATATGACACGAGGGACTTTTGGCAATTAAGGAGCCTGCCAAGACAAACCCGCAATTATGTTCCAACTTTTCTGGCAGCTACAATCATTGCTAAGGATCCGGAAAAATTCGGTTTTTATGTAGATAAATTAGATCCAATAGAAATTGATATGGTTGAGATCTCAGAATCGATAGATCTGAATGTTGTGGCTAAGGCGGTTGATACTACATATTCTTTTATCAAAGAAATTAATCCGGCAGTGTTGCGCTGGGTGACACCTCCGGGAGTAAAAAACTTTAATCTCTATCTTCCAAAAGGTAAGGCGCAGCAGTTTAAGGAAAAATACGCGAGTTTGCCGGATGATGAAAAGAGATCATGGGTTCGTCATCAAATACAAAGCGGGCAAACTCTTTCGACAATCGCTCAAAAATATCACACGAGTATCGATGTTATCAAATCAACAAATAATCTATCAGGAAATATTATTAGGGCGGGTCATTATTTATTAATTCCCGTTCCGCAAAATAGTACTCATTTCAAATATTCTTCCGTCTCATATTCTCAATCTTCCAAACCGAAACGGCAATCCAGGCCGAAATCGGTAGTTACAAATGTACCGGGACATAAGAAAATTATTTATGAAGTTAAAAACGGTAACACTCTTGGAGAAATTGCCGAGCTTTTCAATACAAGAGCAAGTAAAATCAGATCGTGGAACGGCTTAAGTTATGGTTCTTACATATATCCAAAGCAGAAGCTGGTAATTTGGATACCGGAAGACATGGATGAAATCAGGCAGAATATAAAAAATGAAATCGTTACCGTATCCAGCAACGAATCGGGGAATTACTACACTGTTCGTTCCGGCGATACATTGTGGGATATAGCTAAAAAATACGGCATTTCTATCAAGGAAATAAGAAAATTAAACAACCTTAACAATTCGTTGATAAAACCGGGTGACCGCTTAAAAGTCAGTTCCAATTAGGTTATAATAAAATTGACTTTTAATATACAAATTGATTAAATTACAAATCTTTATTGAACTTGATCGATATATGATGAATAAAACTGAAACTAAATATTGCAGGATTTGCGGCGCTGAGAATCTGACAGACGCCGTTTATTGTATGAAATGCGGCAAGAAACTAGCCGCGACCGGTAGTAAATCAGCAAAAACAACCGGTTCCGGTAAAAAAGATGTGAAAACTTCGCCGGTAAACTCATATACAATTATTGCAGTCGCATTTGTTTTTTCTGTGATAATCATCCTGATTATTTTCAGAAGCAACAGGATGCGGTTAACGGAGAAACTCGAAGCAGCAGGTATAACAAGTACACAATCCACTGCTCCGGAGAGTCAACCGGATTCAGATGTTATGAATCATCTTCGTGATCTGCAGCAGGCGTTGTTAAGCGATCCGAATAATTATGATCTTAATGTTCAGGCAGGTAATAGTTATTTTGATATCGGGAGGTTCGAATCTGCCATCGTTCATTATAAACAGGCGATGAAGACTAAGAGTACTGATTCAAATGTTCTGATAGATCTTGGAGTTTCATTCTTTAATGTCAATCAACCGGATTCATCTTTGTATTATATGAATCGCGCATTGGAGATTAACCCGACTCATTTACAGGGATTGTACAATACAGGGATTGTAAACTATAATATTGGTAAGGTTGATGCAGCAGTTTCAGTCTGGCAAAAGCTGATTTCAATTCATCCGGAAAGCAGGGAATCCCAGGCAGCGAAACAGTTTATTGAACAAATAAAAAGTCAATCACAAAGTGGATAATATTAAACATCGCATAAATTAACAGGAGATCTAATCTATGCCCAGTGGTAAAAAAAGAAAACGCTCGAAGATGGCGACTCACAAAAGGAAGAAAAGACTTAGAAAGAATCGCCATAAAAAGAAAAATCGCTAATTTCAATAGAAGGTTCATTAAAATGAGCCTTTTTTTATTTGAATCTATATAACCTGGAATTTCGAGATGAGTGAATCAAATATCTACAGTGTCGGTGAAATTACGCGAACAATCAAATTATTGATCGAAGAAAATATTCCCACTCTCTGGATCGAAGGAGAAGTTTCAAATTTTAAACCTCATTATTCCGGTCATTTTTATTTTACCTTAAAGGATAGTGTATCACAGATATCTGCCGTTATGTGGTCATCGCGTGCCACTAAGATAAATTTTGACCTTGAAGACGGAATGCTTGTACAAGCTTTGGGAAATGTTCGTCTTTGGGAGAAATCAGGCCGCTATCAGTTTGATGTCCTTAGAATACAGCCGGCTGGAATCGGTCAGCTTCAGATGGCATTCGAAAGGTTAAAGCAGAAACTCCAGACGGAGGGCCTTTTTGACCCTGAGCATAAGAAGATCTTGCCTCCATATCCGCATAAAATAGGAATTGTAACTTCATCTACGGGTGCCGCCATAAAGGATATTATCAATGTTTTGAAACGCAGGGCGCCTCATGTGGAAATAATTGTCAGATCCGCAAAAGTACAAGGAGAAGGCTCGGCAGAAGACATCGCTGAAGCGATCAGAGAGTTCAATCGATATAAGAATGTCGATATTCTAATTGTCGGTCGCGGTGGCGGTTCGCTGGAAGATTTGTGGCCATTTAATGAGGAAGTCGTTGCGCGCGCAATTTATGAATCAGAAATACCTGTTGTGTCCGCTGTCGGGCATGAAATCGACTTCACCATTGCCGATTTTGTGGCTGATTTACGAGCGCCCACACCATCCGCGGCCGCAGAATTAGTCGTTCCGGATTATCATGAACTAAGAAATAAAATCATCGAATACTACAAGCGTCTTTATTCAGGCATGGAAGACCGGATTGAGTATAACAGGGAGAAAATTATTTTCTTTCAAAAAAGTTATGGAATGCGCCGTCCGGATGATTTGATTAGACAATATATGGTTCAGATTGATGACATTAATCTCAGAATTAGCCAGGGGGTTAAAAACCTGCTTCTCAGGAAAAGTGAATATGTCAATCAGATGTCTCATCGGCTGACCAACCTGAATCCCAAAAAAGTACTCGAACGCGGTTATAGTATTTCGTATATTGACGGTGAAATTATTAAGAACGCGGGACAGGTCACTGCGGGAAGAGAACTGGAGACGCAATTATTCAAGGGTATCGTGACGAGTATCGTAAGCAAGACCAAAAAGGACTAATAAAGATATGGCATCAAAAAAAATGACATTTGAGTCAGCATTGCAGCGTCTCGAAGCAATTGTTGAGCAAGCGGAAAAGGGTGAAATAAGTCTGGATGAGAGTCTGAAAATGTTTGAAGAAGGAAGCAATTTGATAAAATACTGTCTGAAGAGCTTAGATGCTGCGGAAAAAAAGATTCAGCTGCTGAGCAAAGGTGATCAAGAAGATTTTCAGTTGGACCTACTTTAAGCATCTTGTTTAAAAGGAGATACCCGTTATTTTAAAAAAGACTATTGGGTTGATCTTAAACCCGAGAAAAGAACAGGTTCAGGCGCCGCTTGATGAGCTTAACGCCTGGATAGAAAAATATTCTCCGGAAGCCAATTTCCTGCTTTGTACCTATGACTCTAAATATATAACACATGTATTAAAGGAATTTAAACGAGTCGGAGAGACTGAATTATTCAAAAAATCTGATCTCGTTGTGACGCTTGGTGGCGATGGCACTATATTAAGGACTGTTCATCAAATGGGGCAAAATTCAAAACCAATACTGGGAGTTAACCTGGGCGGTCTCGGATTTTTAGCAGAAACACATCCGGAAAATATTGTACATCATGTCAGTGCTTATTTGGATGATACTTTTTTTATTGACCAGCGAACACTACTAAAATGTACCGAAAAAAAGAGCGGTGATACTTTTTATGCATTTAATGATATCGTTTTCGATAAAGCCGGATTTTCAAGGGTAATTGAGATCGTTACAAAAGTGGATGACTGTCTCTTGAACTCATATATTGCAGACGGCTTGATTCTCTCCACTCCCACCGGCTCAACAGGATATTCATTATCGGGGGGAGGCCCGATTGTTGTACCGCAGACAAATGTATTTATTATAAACCCTATCTGTCCGCATTCACTGACCAATAGACCGGTAGTAGTTCCTGACGAAAGCACAATTTCCATACAGGTATTTACCGAATTTGAAAAGATAAATCTGTTTTGTGATGGACAAAGAGAAAAAAGCTACTCTAGCGGCACGTCATTTATAATTCAGAAGGGTGAGTACAAGGCAAATCTTGTAAAAATGAAACCGCAGGGCTTTTATGAAACCCTGCGGAATAAACTAGGCTGGGGAAATGATTTTCGTGATAAGAATCGCTGGTCCTACCAAAAAAATAACTCCAGGCATTGATGACAACTTACCGGGACATTGTCTTATTCGGATCATTTGAATTAGTGTTGCTTGAACCTGTTTGATTGATGATTCTCTGCCAATCCGGGTTGTTGAGTTCTTTCCTGTAGCTTGAATGAATCAGTTCATAAGTTCCGAATCCATTTAAATCTGTAAACACAAAGATGGCTCCACCCTCTAATTCATGATATGTCCAGATTTCGTAGGGTAACCCGTCAATACTACTGTTATGTCTTTCAGTCTCATCAGGGTGTCCATACATGATAGTGACACGCCCCTGATCTGTTCTCCAGCCTTTTCTGCCGAATTTACTATATTGATCATTGGAAAATTCGACTAATTCTAAAAATTCACGATGAGATTGCCCCTGGGAAACCATATTTTTCTTATCTCTGATTCTCCAGAACTGAGTTAGAAACTTTCGCATGGCCGCTTCTTCATTTAAATTTTCAAAATCCATTATTTCATTTTTAGAAGCAAAATACTTTGCCATTTTAAATTCATTTTCAAGTTCTTCTTTATTCAATCCGGAAAATATATTGTCAATTTCAGCAACCGGCGCTTCTGCAATTACAGGTTTGTGTTCTTCTGGTTTATACACAAAGAATTTCTTGCGATCTACGACGTTCATATCATTATTTATGACGGTTCCTCTGATATTTAAAAAGTATGAACCACCTGGCAATGACATCACATTTAAACCTCCGACCTCTACGAGAGATGGGGCCAACACTTTCCTTGTTTTTGGTTCTACGGTTTTTACGGTATCACCATCGCTGTTCGTAATGTAGTAGTGAAAACTATATTGACTCTCAGATTGCGCGGAATATGGAAGGTTGTGCAGTTCCACATAAAAATATAGCACGGGATGAAGCAGGTCAAATACCTTACGCGGATTGGGAACGACCCTTAATCCGTTTTTGTTAAATATTGTCTGCCCATCATCTTTTTGAATATCAATCGCAAACTCTATTTCAGATGGGTAAAAACTTTCAGGTGATTTTGTCGTGGAAAAGTCCAGTAAATACTCTCCGCTCAAATTTGAGTTAAGATCGGAAACAATTACTTTTGCCGTATATTTTCCAAAAGGGAGCTGAAGACCAAAAACATCGATAAACTGATTAAATTTATTAAATTTAAGCGTATCAATAATTGTATTCTGATATTCGTGAGGGATTGTTCTAATGACTTCACCATCTTTTAAAATTTCAAGAGTACTCATAAAATTGGAATGATAAGTGCTGTCGTTATATTTATAACTTAAATTGCCTTGATAAATTGACATGTAAAATTCAACATAGCAGGTTGAATCATTGGACCCGAAGAGAGCATAGTCTGCCGAAACCGGTATAAATTGAAATTGGCTCCAAGACACCATTGGTATTATTAAGAAAAATAGTAGCTTTCTCATTACGTTCATCCTTTTTTAATTGAACTTTACAGACACCAATTTTGAAACTCCCTCTTCTTCCATTGTGACTCCATACATGGATTGGGCGGCTTCCATAGTGCGCTTATTATGTGTGACAACTATAAACTGTGTATTATCCGAGAAACTTTTTAGCGCTTCAGTAAAACGCAAAATATTTACATCATCAAGAGGGGCATCAACTTCGTCAAGAATACAGAACGGACTTGGCTTAACGAGGTAAATCGCGAATAAAAGCGAAATTGCTGTAAGAGTTTTTTCGCCGCCTGATAAAAGACTCAGTGTTTGCAGCCGGTTTCCTTTAGTCCTGACAGAAATTTCAATATCTGCCTCCAGCGGATCTTGATTATCAGTTAAATTGATTGAACCTTCGCCATTCTCAAAAAAGGAATGAAATACCGTCTCAAAATTCACTTTTATGGCCGCGAATGTTTCAAGAAATTGCTTCCGCGCCGTGGTATTTATTTTATCTATTGTTTCTACGAGTGAATTTTCTGCTTTGTTCAGATCATCTCTTTGTTTAGTAAGAAAGTCCAGCCGTTCTTTTTCCTTATCATATTCGCCAACCGCAAGCGGATTTACGGGACCCAGATTTTTAATCCGGTTGTGAATACTTTCAATCTGTTCTTCAGTTTCATTTTCATTAAGTCCTTCAAAGGGCAATCCGATTTCAATGTCTTCTGAATATTCTTTTAAAATATATTCACGAATATTTTCTGCTTTGTATCTGTTCTCATTAATTTTCATTTCAAACGTTCGTGTGTGTTCAAGAGAAAAATCATGCTGTTTACGGTATTTTTTTATTTGTGATTCTATATCCATGATTTTTTCTTTTACTTCCTGAAATCCCCGCGCGACATCTTCTTGTTCCTTGTCTAACTGGTCTCTTTTTTCCCAGATTATAATTTGTTCATTTCGTCTCTGTTCAGATTCTTCGGTTATTTGTACAAGCATTTTCCCGATTTGTTCGATTTCGGATCCTTTTTTTTCAATATCACTTTTTAATTCGACAATGGTTTTTGAAGAGCGATTGAGATCGTTCTGACGATTATAGATCTGATTTTGTATGTTAGTAGTATCAAGACGGACTTTTTGGACTTCTTCGATTAATATTTGCAGCTCATCACTTTTTCTTTCATACGAATTAGTCCGTGATATTGTTTCTTTTTCGAGCTCATTCAACTTCTTCTGCTGATCTTCAACTTCCACTTCAATAGTTTGCTGATTCTGGTTAAGTTCTTTTATGTTTTTTCTGATGATTATAAGGTGATTATTATCTAATTCTGATTCTTTTTTGTTTTTATCTATTTCATAAGTGATCTGATGTTCTTTTTTTTCGAGTTCTGTGATTTCGCGTTGTGTCTTCGCTATTTCATCTTTAATTTTACCTTGATTCGCGGTGTTTTTTTGAAGATCATCGCGTATTCCATTCATTAACTTTTCAACTTTTGGAAGTTCTTTTTCAAATTCCTGTAGCTGACGGGTGTATTTTTTTAACTGATCATGGCGTCCTATGATCGTACTTTGCTTTTTTGAAACCGAACCGCCGGATATCTCTCTGTTAAAATTAACCATCTCTCCGGATGAAGTGGCAAGACGAAGGTTTGGATGTTTTTCAGATAAAATCAACGCTTCTTCAAAATTGTCAACGACAGCTACATCTCCGAGAAGAATCTTTATCAGATGACGGTATTTTTCATCCGTGACAATTAGGTCAGAAAGCAGGGTGAGGGAATTTAGACCATCCGGGATTTCAGGAATTTCAATAAAACGTGTACGATTGAGAGGAATACAGGTAATTCTGCCTTTATCTGATTCGCGGACAAGTTGTATCATTTTTTTGGCAGAATCGATATCATCTACCAAAATATAATTCAGCGCCTCTCCTAAAATCAGTTCAACAAGCTGCGCGTAATTTTCGTCAACGGATATCAGTTCGGCAAGAGGCCCGTGGATTCCTTTTATCTGATCTTTCTGTGTCATTACAAATTGTGTGCTTTTTGAATGACCTTCATAATTGGCGATAATATGCTGAAAAAAAGATTGCCGTGATCGAACTTTCTCGGTTTCAACGAGTAAAGTTTGCCGTTCTGTTTCTGCTGTTTTTATCTTTTCCTGGAGCTGATCCGATTTAGCAGTGAGATCCTTAAGATTATTGTTCAGCTTTTCAAGGTTGTTTTCAGAATTTTGTCTGTTTTTCCGGGAAATATCGAGCTCTGTTTCTCTCGTTTTTAAGCCTGCCGATCTTGATGCGATATTTTCATCGATGGTAGCAGCCTGCTCATCAAGAAAACCTAACTGATATTCTTTTTGTTTAAGAACCTCTTTCATGTTTGAAAGTGACTGAAGCTGCTGCCTGAATTCGCTGTTAAGTTTATCAATTTCAGCTTTTTCTTTTTGCAGTTTTTCTATTTCCTGCAGACGTTCACTCTCTACCGCGGAATAATTCTGATCAATGATTTCTTTCTGGGAGGTAAGGTGATCTAATTCAGTCTGATATTGCAGTACATTTTCTTCAAGAAGAATAATTTTTTTCTCATAATCTTCAATATCGACTTTATAGCGTTCTCTCGTTTTAATATTTTCTTCAGCTTTGGTTTTGGCAACAGCTTCCGCCTGGTTAATTCTTGCAATCTCAGCATCTAATTCATGTATCGATGAATTAATTTTTTGCAATCCCTGCTCGGTTTTTATCTGTTCACTCTTGTAATCTTCAAGTAATGCTTCATCCATTGTGATTTGATGCGAACTTTCTTCTTTTAGCTTACTCGCTTCCTTAAGCTGAACTTCAAGCGGTCTTATACTTTCCAGTAACCGATGATATCTAAGTCTTGAGAGATCAACCTCACATTTTTTGAGTTCATCATTAAGACTCAAGTACCGTCTGGCCTTCGCGACCTGACGAGACAGAGAACTGACGGTTTTTTCCACCTCAATTATTATATCATCAATGCGGGTTAGATCGATTCTGGTGGCTTCCAGTTTTTTTAACGCGGATTTTCTTCTTACTTTATATTTGACAACACCTGCGGCTTCTTCGAATAATTGACGCCGTTCATACTTGTTTTCACTAAGTATGCTCTCAACCATCTTTAATTCAATGACTGAATATGAATTGGCGCCCATTCCGGTATCCATAAACAAATCAAGTATGTCCTTCAGCCGAACGGGTGTTTTATTTATAAGATATTGACTTTCTCCGGATCGATAAAGGCGTCTTGATATGACAACTTCTTCAAATTCAGTGTCAAGAATTTTTTTATTGTTTTGGATGGTCATTGAGACTTCAGTCATTCCAACGGGTTTACGGGTTTTGGTACCGTTGAATATCACATTTTCCATCTTGTCGCTTCTAAGTGAGCTGACACGCTGCTCACCTAAAACCCATCGAATCGCGTCAACAATATTAGACTTACCGGAACCGTTGGGACCTATTACACAGGTCAGACCCCCATTAAACTCAAGTTTTGTTTTATGAGCAAATGATTTAAAACCAAGAATGTCCAATTTCGATAAATACATAATTTTCCGGGTGTTATATGGTTATAATAAATTCTGAGCATTAAATATCAGCTTTAGATATTCATATAAGTACGGCTCAGGTTTGAATAGAATCCAAAAGATAAGGAAAGGTATAGAATAAGACAAGAGCAGCATCGTTAAAATTAAACTTGTTCTGGCTCTGAATAATACATGAATGCCATTAATTATCCGAATATGCGCCCATAAAATAAAAAACAGAAACAGATATAGCAGGTAAGTATGATCACCACCCGCAGATAACAATTGATACATGGCAAGGCTTAAAGGCAGAAGGAAAATAAATGGCGCGCCGGACCAGAATCCTATGGCAACACCCTGTCTGAATCTCATTTTTTCTGTCGAAAAGTAACTGAAGATCTTTAACAGGACACTGATTATAAACGGATAGCTGTAAAAGATCAAAAAGAATACAAGAACGGTTTTTCCGGGGGATATACTCATTGTTAGAAAAAATTCATATAAATCTAAAGGCCCAAGCAGGAGACTGGCTGCTTCCTGAAGCATATAGGAGTGATGAAAGTAATAAATGACAGAACTTACAAACACAGATAATAAGATGGATGAATATGCTCCAACTAAAAAAGAACTGAAAAGAGGAATGATTCTTCTTTCCCGCATATCTACAAAAAAACCGTATGGATGTCGCAATGAACGTTTAAGATTTTCTCTCAGTCTGGCTTTCTGACGGTATATAAGTAAAAACAATACTGTGGCAATAAATGTGAGAAGTGAGAAAAAGTTTGTTTTTTTTGTAACCGGTTTTTCTGGCAAAAGATTCATGTTCTCAGTGTCCCAGACATTCCCCGCCACTTTATTAATCCAGGTTTTTGCCCTTCGCTCATATGTGAACATTCCCGTCGGCATGACAAGAAAATCCGGGTTGTTAATGGTAATATGAGTTGGAAATCCGCTTTTCCAGTCGATAAAACTATCTAAAAAACCTCCCTTTAATCCAAAGCGATTTATCGCGGTCTGAATTTCGCTGTTTATAAATCCGTAATTTTTTACCGGATCGGCATCAAGTCCGCCGCTGTTTGGCCCGTCAAACAGATTGATTCCGATTTTTCCCGCCAATAAATAAGGGAAATTTAATTTCTCATTTCCCGTGGCTTCGGTCAATATTGATTTATAGCTGTCATATATGTAAAAATCTGCTGTATTTTCAGGAGGAAGCGGATAACCAGAGATCGGCGACAGGTAGCTTAATACATTCATCTTTGTTCTCACGCTTCCGCTCAAAATAAGCATAAATTTTTGTGCCGCTGCTTCATGAATTGGAATCTCCTGTCCGATTCCGAGGGCAACGAATGAAGGAGACACGCTGTTATACAGTCGAAGGCTTTGAATCGTTGATTTTGAAGATTCCAGAATATTGTCATTTTGGTATAATGGAAGCGGATAACGCCATATAGGCAATTCCGCAAAAACGAGCAAACCCAAAGAATCTGCAATTTGAATTGCAGTAAAATCCGGCAGATAGTGTGGAAAGCGAACCGCATTGAATTGAAGTGATTTGATTTTTGAAAGATCTGAGACTAATGTCCCGAAATAATCTTTAGATTTTAAACTTTCAATGTTTTCATAATAGCTCACACCTTTAATCAGAAAAGGCTGATTATTCAGAATAAAATTATTATCCTTTATCTGTACCTTTCTTAGGCCGAACTGAAGCGTATCTTCAAAGATCGTTTCATAACCGTTTCTTACTGAAATAATCATATTCAGTTTTTGGGGATTTTGGGGAGACCAAAGATATTCAGCCGGTACCTGGGCATTACCATCTATCAACAGTCTCTCCGGATCGAGCTCTTTTCGTTGCTGGAATAATTTCTCACCCAGTGGGGAGAATATTTGTTCCTCTATCCGAAACCGTTTTGCATTGAAAGCTCTTATATCAGAATCGTTTGTCAGGGATATATTTACCTGATAGCTGTATTCAAAGCCGACCGCGGATGCGATCGTTTTAACTTTCACATTTGTATTGCTGATCCTGTTTTTGTTTTCAACTGACAGGTAAAGAGGCCTGATAATCCCCAAAATCCCGGGTTCGCTGAAAATGTTTACAAAAGACGGGAAACCTGATTCCGCCGCCGCAGATCCTTTTAGCGTCAGAACGAGCTGATTTTTCCCATCGGTACTCAGGATGTCAGGATGAATTTTGACAGCAAATGGAGCAGAATTATTGATTTGATTATGAATAATTTTTCCATTCAGGACAAACTGACCGGATCCTTTGAGACCATGGCTTTTTAGAAAGATTTCAGAATGACCGGCGTCAATCGGGGTGTCAAACCTGCATCTCACTATAATTTGACCCGTTGAACTCGAATAAAAGGGGAGACTCAATGGCGCCCACTCTCCTGTGGTGGATTGAATCTGCCAGTTATCCTGGCGATAAAGCGGTACGATTTTGCCGTTTGATAAATACGCATCTGATTTTCCCCAATTCAGATACTGCAAATGATTTGTTTTTTCAGATGCCGCTAAAATAGCAGGCATAACAATAATAATAAAAGTTATCAGAATCAGTTTGAAGTTCTGCATGAATGAACAATTCCCGGAACGTTTAAAGTTTTACTAATCTAAATTTCTGTTTACATCAATGCGAGTGCATCCCTCACGGCCTGTTCAAATCCAATGGCGAGGGCTTTTGTGAAGATTGGCTTACCGATTACTATATCTTCTATAAAGTTGATTTCTGATATATCCCGCAGATTGTCATAACCGATTCCACCTGAAATATTGACTCCAAGACCCAGTTTACCGCATGCGAGGACCAATCCCGTTAAATTTTCAATTGCCTGTATTTCTCGGCCCATATCTTCCGCATCAGTAAGCGCATTTGCTTTTAACTCCACGTAATCGAACTCCAATTTCCCGGCCAGTTTTATCTGGCTGATATCCGGGTCAACTAAAACGGAGCTTAATATATTGTTTGATCGCAATTCAGTGACATATTTCTCGAGTTGAGACGCATAGGTATCAAGATTTATGACATCCGCTTCGACGGAAGAAATATCGCCCGGAGCAACAAAAGTAATCATATCGGGTTTAATCCTGATAAGTTTACGGATATTCTCCTCCGTAAGATTTGTCCGCACAGTCAGATAAGATTTCACTACCTGTCTGAACAAGGTGATATCACGTTCATTTACGGTCTTAAGATCATCGCGCAGATAGCAGACAATGCTCTCAGCACCGCCTAATTCCGCCAGAATCAATGCCTGAATTGGATCAGGTTCATTGCCTCCAAGAAGATTTCGTACATAAGCGACAGGATCAATATCAAGTGCTAATCGACGCATTTTGCCTCCATAATAATTCAAAAAAATTGCTATTGCTGTCAGGGAAAATCAGAATGTGGACAGATCTTCCCATCGGGTTATTTTCCAGATACCGGAACTTTTTTTTTCAAAATTAAACAGCGCTTCACCGTTGATAAGGGGGATTTCAACGCCGCCGTTCAAGGTTAATTGAAATGTCTTTTTTATTTCAGCTTCGGTGCTATCCTGAAAATAATATTGAAAAATTGTCCCACCCCAGACAAGATTAATATTTTGAAAGTGCCTGAAAAGACCGACTGTTGTCCGGATATCAATATCCCGTCCCCAGGTCAAATCTGTTACAGGATCAGTCGCGTAATTCTTTGATATGAACAAAAAACTACTATCAAGTAAATCAGAATAAACCAGAGAATCTTTAAAATTATAAGCATAACTAAAATTAGTCAATACCTCATCGGGGTTTTGTTGTTCTGTTATGATCAGACTGGATGAGTATTCACCGGTTTTTATCTCCGGCGCGAATGGATTCACGCATCCGGATAATAAAATAAATAATAGAATTATGGCAAAATTGCCGACACCGGTGTTTGGCCTATCCATCTTAATTACTGCTCCAGCGGTAATAACTTTTCAGAAATGACCACGATTTATCATAATTTTCATCTAATGCGAAGTCAGACCAGAAGTAGATATACCAGTAATCGAGCGTTGTCCGTGAGCGGAGTAGTTTGAATTTGGCTCGACCCTGATAAACAGACACTGAATCCCCAAAATTAATTTCGAGAGTGTATCTGAAATAATTACTTTCAACAGAATCATCAATCGCAGAAGCGTTTATTGCTGTTAATGACACTGAATCAGCATAGTTAAATTTAATAACAGGGTAATTGACTTTTCCCGTTTGCAACAGATTTATGAAATAATTGCCTTCATCTTCTATAGTCCAGGCCGGCACAAAATAATCAAAAAGATTTTGTTCAGGTTCAAAATGAAACGGGGTAATGTTCTGCATATCAGAATTTGAAAAATTTTCCAGATATTTTTGAACATTTTTCTGTTCAAGCGCCCGGGCGAAATTTGTTAAAACTATCCTTGGTGTAGTAGGTGCGTCAAAAACAGCAGTCAGAGATTGATTGTCTGGTGATTCCGGACTTCTTACATCGAAGGGATTTGTACATCCCGTAATTAGCAAAATTATTAAAAAAAAATGTCTGATTTTTATGCCCGTCATTATCGTTAATTATATTTAATCATATCAACAAATTTACTCATTAATTTTAATGAATTAAACAGAAAAAAGCTAATGATAATCATGGATAATTTGTATTTTAAAAAATTTAAATTTAATTTTAAAAAATTGTTTCAGATCATATCTCTTGGTACTAATTTAATGATTCGACTAATAATCTCAGGGAGATAACGTAGTGGACGCTGCAATAAAAATTCAGGAATTAAAGAATAAAATTCGGCGATATGACTACGAGTATTATGTTCTTGCTGAACCTTCCATTAGTGATTACCAATACGACCAGCTGCTAAAAGAACTGGAACAGCTTGAAAAGGATCACCCGCGCCTGATTACATCTGATTCCCCGACAGGAAGAGTTTCAGGAGAGCCTACAAAAGATTTTCCGACGGTTCAGCATCCATTTCCAATGCTTTCTTTATCCAATACCTATAATGAGTCTGAATTTAAAGAGTTCGATCAAAGAGTCCGCTCCGCGTTGAAAGAAAATGAAAAAGTGGAATATGTCGCGGAGTTAAAAATAGACGGATTAGCCGTGAGCCTGTTGTATGAGAATGGACAATTTGTTCGCGGGGCAACCCGCGGAGACGGAATTCAGGGCGATGATATAACTGTCAATCTCAGAACGATACGATCCATTCCTCTTAGGGTGTTTTCAGAAACAGAAAATCCCGCTCCATTTGAGGTGAGAGGGGAAGTTTATTTCCCGAAAGAATCTTTTTTAAAGGCCAATCTACAACGTGAAGAGGATGGCGAATCATTATTTGTAAATCCAAGAAATGCTGCTGCGGGATCACTTAAAATGCAGAATCCCAAAATAGTCGCGTCGAGAAATCTGCAAATGTTCGCCTACTATCTTTACAGTGCATCGGATTTGTTTCATCACGAAAATCACATTCAGAATCTCGAAAGCCTAAAGAAACTTGGATTTTCTGTAAATCCACATTTCCGGATGTGTAAAAATATTGACGATGTACTTTTATTTGTGAATGAATGGGAAAATAAAAGGGAAGAATTACCGTATGAAATTGACGGCGTAGTCGTAAAAGTTAACAAGATTGCTCAGCAAAAAAGGCTTGGCGCCACTTCAAAGAGTCCGAGATGGGCCATCGCTTTTAAATTTAAATCGCTTCAGGCTGAAACTCAGATTCTTGAAATCACCTGGCAGGTTGGAAGAACCGGGATTGTCACGCCAGTAGCGGAACTAAAACCAGTATTTTTGGCAGGCACAACTGTCTCGAGAGCCACTCTGCATAATCCTGATGAAATAGAACGCAAAGATATTCGGAAAGGTGATTTTGTTCTGATCGAAAAAGGTGGTGATATCATTCCGAAAGTAGTGGAGGTGCTCAGGAAAAAAAGAGACGGAGCCATTGCGGAGATAAATATTCCCGATAAATGCCCCGGCTGCGGCACCGGTTTATTAAGAATTGAAGGAGAAGCCGCGCTACGATGCCCAAATGTTCAGTGTCCTGAACAGATTATGAGAAGAATCGAACATTACGCCAGCAGAGGGGCAATGGACATTGAAGGACTTGGCAGCGCTATGGTTGAACTGCTGGTTGACAATAAACTTATCAAAAATGTCGCGGATATTTACCAATTAAAGAAAGATGATATTATTAATCTTGATCGAATGGGAGAGAAAAGCGCGATAAATTTAATTAACGGAATCGAAAAAAGTAAAAATCAGCCGCTTCACCGTCTGATTTTTGCCCTGGGAATTCCTTTTATCGGCGCGACAACGGCAAAAATTCTCAGCAGTAACTTTAAATCACTTAAAGCGATTGTTGAAGCTGACAGAGATTCGCTGTTATCACAGGATGGCATCGGTGAAAAAATGGCGGATAGTATTATATCGTTTTTTAGTCATTCGGAAAATGCTGAACTAATCAACCGACTGATAAAAACCGGCGTAAAGACTGAAGAAGCAGAGCCATCGCAGACAAAACAGACGAAAATATCCGGTAAAATTTTTGTGCTGACGGGAACCCTTTCTCTGTTGAATCGTGAGGAAGCGGCAAAACTGATTGAACAAAACGGAGGGAAAGTGCAGTCATCTGTTTCAGGAAAGACTGACTTTGTTCTTGCCGGCGAAAAGGCGGGATCCAAACTTCAGAAAGCGATATCACTGGGTGTAACTATCATTGATGAGGATGCCTTCAGGGCGTTGCTTGGAGACTAACTTTTTAATTGACTTTAAATGTATGTAAAACTAAATTATAAGTCTTTCTAAAATGACTAAAATTATTAAATCATATTATTTTCAGGAATTACCGGGAGGAAGGTGCATTTAATGAAATCGAGTACTACAACGAAGTTCATTCTAATTCTTGTGGTTCTGTTTGTAGCTGTATACCTTTTATATCCGACGTACAAGCTGAACTCAATGACGGATACTCAGCAAAGTGTAATGCAAACACAGGATCAGGAAAATTTCTTCGATTTAAAATCAAAAACCATCAATCTTGGTTTGGATTTACAGGGTGGGATGCACGTTGTTCTGGAGGTGGATATAAAAGAACTGCTAAATCGCCTTGCAAAAAACCAGAATGATGATTTCATGCTTGCGCTTGAGGAAACTCAAAAACAGGTGGAAGTTTCTGATGAGGATTTTATCTCTGTATTTAATGAAAAATTAAATGAAAAAAACGCGAATATTGTTCGGTTTTTTGGTACGGCTGAACGCCGCACAGAGGCGGATGTCGTGAGCTATCTTCGTGATCAGACCAAGGAAGCTGTCGGCAGATCCCTTGAAATTATGCGAAACCGCGTTGATGAATTCGGTGTTTCAGAACCAACTATTCAAAGACAGGGCGATCACCGTATTATCGTTGAACTTGCCGGTGTTACTGATCCTTCGCGTGTTCGTCAGCTTATCGGTAAAACAGCCCTTCTGGAATTCAAGTTACTAAAAGAGAATGTAGTGAGCGCGCAAGTAGCTGAAAAAATTAATTCATATATCAATTCAAAGGTTTCTCCTGCGGACACTCTGAAAAAGACCAATGAAGCAAAGGGAGATACTGGAAGTACTGCTTTGGAAGATATCTTCGCAGTTGAAAAAAAGCCCGCAGCGACAGACTCAACTATTTCTGATACGACCACAGGCGATCTGTTTGAGCAGAATATGTTCTTCCTGGATCCGCGTGATAAGCAGACGCTTCTTGTGCCCCGTGACAAGGAATTAAAATTCAAAGCGCTTCTGAGATTACCGGAAATTCAAAAAATTATCGCTGAAGAAGCGGGTAGCGCTCAATTTTACTGGGGAGCAAAGCCGGAATATAACGACGAATATTATCAGGTTTTTCTCGTAAACAAAAATCTGGAATTAAGTGGTGAAACCATTGTTGACGCTTTGCCTCAGCCGGGGAGTCAGTCCGATCCGACTTCTATCGGTAAATTTGAAGTTTCTTTAACCTTCAACGATGAAGGTTCACGTGTGTTTTCGAGGGTTACCGGAGCCAATATAGGCAAACGGCTGGCAATCATACTCGATAATAAAGTATTTCTTGCTCCATCTCTCCGTGTAAAAATCTCTAACGGAAGAGCGCGTATTACCGGGTTGGAAACAATGGATGAAGCGAAGGATCTTGGGATTGTCCTAAAAGCCGGTGCTTTGCCTGCTCCGGTTGATATTATTGAAGAAAGAACGGTCGGTCCGTCACTGGGTGTTGATTCCATACGCGCCGGAAGTTATTCCGCAATTTTAGGGATGATTCTTGTCATGATTTTCATGGTAATATATTACAAGCTCTCAGGGTTTGTCGCTGATATAGCGTTAGTTCTCAATATCATTTTTATCATGTCGGTTATGGCATATTTTCATGCCACACTTACACTCCCGGGTATAGCGGGTATAATTTTGACTATCGGTATGGCGGTTGATGCAAATGTGCTTATTTTTGAGCGCATTCGGGAGGAACTGCGCCGTGGGAAAACCGTCCGCGCGTCTATAGAAGTGGGTTATGGAAAAGCATTTGTGACTATTTTGGATGCCAACGTTACTACATTTATCGCGGGTCTTGTGTTATACACATACGGTTCAGGTCCTATCCAGGGATTTGCGTTAACATTAATGATTGGTATTTTGGCAAGTATGTTCACGGCGATCGTTGTGACACGCGTGATATTTGACTATACGCTTGAAAAGAAAGCTATAAAGAATTTGAGCATATAATTCTTACGAGATTTGATAGAAGGAGATCCATAGAAAATGCAATTTTTCACAAACACAAATATTAACTTTATCGACCGCCGGAAAGTAGGGTACATATTCAGCGCCGTCCTGATATCGATTTCAATACTTTCGCTAATTTTGCATGGCGGACCACGGTATAATATCGATTTCACCGGTGGAACGCTTGTTCATCTTAAATTTGAAAAAGATGTCGAAATTCAGTCGATTAGATCCACTCTAAGCGCTCACGGTTTCGGAGATTCTGAAATCAAACACTTCGGGGGGAAAAATGAAATTTCCATTCGCGCGGGTATTGAACGCACGGATGAAGAACTTTCTACAACTATTGAAAATCTAATCAGTGAGGCGCTGCCGGACAACCCCTTCCTCGTCCAGAGGGTTGAAAAAGTAGGACCGAAGGTTGGCCATGAGTTGATTATAGATGCGCTGATGGCAATTTTCTGGGCAATGCTTTTAATCCTTATCTATGTCATGTGGCGTTTTGAATTCAAGTTTTCTATTGGTGCCATAAGCGCTTTGATGCATGATATTATAATAACACTTGGTATTTTTTCTGTGTTAGATATTGAGATATCAGCCCCGATTATCGCGGCGGTTTTAACGATTGTCGGCTATTCTCTGAATGACACCATCGTTGTTTATGACCGGATTCGTGAAAATTTGAAAACAAGCCGGAAAAGCCTTTCAGATCTTGCTGCACTGGTGAACCAGAGCATCAATGAAACATTGAGCCGCACGATTATGACTTCCGGTACCACTATGCTTGTAGTACTGGTCCTCTTTTTCTTTGGGGGAGAAGTATTAAGAACCTTCGCGCTGGCATTGACTATCGGTATTGTAGTTGGAACTTATTCATCCATATTTATTGCAAGTCCAATAGTGGTAGACTGGAAAAATAAAAAAGCATAACTGGATAAAGGAAATAAAAATGAACATCCAGGTAACTGAACACAACGGAGTTTCAATCATTTCCCTTGCCGGCAAAATAATGGGCGGACCAGAAGCCGGGCAAATTAATGAACAGATAAATCTTCTGCTTGACCAGGGAAACAGAAAGATTATCATGGATCTTGAAAATGTGGAGTGGATGAATAGTTCCGGACTTGGGATTCTGATCGGCGCGATCACAACGCTGAAAAACAACGGCGGTAAAATGGCCCTGATTAATGTGTCAGAGCGTATCCTTAATCTTTTGAAAATCACTAAATTGATAAACGTATTTAGTGTATATCCTGACCTGGAAAGCGCTTTAGCGGAAATTTAATCTGAAAACTTTTTGATAAACTCCGGTACTTGACCGGAGTTTTCTATTTTTAAGGAATATTATGCCAGTAAAAATTGTGGTAGGCAGCCAATGGGGAGACGAGGGAAAGGGCAAGATAATTGATGTCCTGAGTGAATCCATGGATCTCGTTATCCGATATCAGGGTGGCGCAAACGCCGGTCACACAGTTTGTATCGGTGAAGACAAGTATGTGCTTCATCTGTTGCCGTCCGGCATATTAAGACCCGGTGTGAAGTGTATCATCGGTGGTGGCGTTGTTCTCGATCCGGAAGCATTCCGGGATGAACTCGACTTTCTGGAATCCGTCGGCTTCGATTATCAGAACAGGCTAATGATTTCACCTAGAACACATGTGATTTTTCCATATCATAAAATGCTCGATAAGCTCTCGGAAACCGGGAAGGGGAAAGAACAAATCGGCACGACGGGCAGGGGTATCGGACCTGCATACACTGATAAATACAGCCGTGTCGGGCTGCGGGCTGTTGATTTAATCAATGATGATATACGAAATCAACGATTAAAGGAAATTATCAGCCAAAAAAACTTTCTTATCGAAAAATATTACAACTCCCGGCCGATAGAGCTCGATGAAATTCTAAAAACCGGCGAGATGTACGCGGAAATAATCAGGCCTTTCGTTAATGAAACTGTGGAAATGATTAATCAATTTATACAAAAACGTAAAAATATTCTTCTGGAAGGGGCTCAGGGCGCTCTACTTGATATTGACTTTGGATCTTATCCTTATGTGACATCTTCTCACACCATATCCGGTGGAGGAACAATTGGATCGGGTGTTCCGGTTACTGCTGTCAATGGCGTAACCGGCGTTATGAAAGCTTATCTTACGCGTGTTGGAAACGGTCCGTTTCCAACCGAAGAGGATAATCCAACAGGTCAAAAGCTACGTGATATCGGCGCTGAGTACGGCGCCACAACGGGACGTCCCCGCAGATGTGGATGGCTGGATCTCGTAGCCGCAAGATACTCTGTGCAAATTAATGGAATTACCGATCTCGCTCTTACAAAATTGGATGTTCTTGATCAGTTTGATAAAATTTACGTCTGCACATCTTACCTGCATAATAATAATTCAATAAACACCTTTCCGGCTGATCAGACAATATTGTCGGAGATCGAGCCTGTTTATGAGGAATTGCCTGGCTGGAATGAATCTATCAATTCAATCAGGACTTTTGACGGATTGCCGGTTAAAACAAAAAATTATATAAAATATATTGAAGATTTTTGTTCTGTTCCCGTGAAGTATATTTCGGTTGGGCACAGACGGGAAGAGATCATCATTAAATAGATTTGAACAATGAAACGATTTTTACTCATTTTTTTTTTACTCATTCAGATATTTTTATATCATTGCGTTAAAAAGGCTGAGTCATCAGAAAACCCGAATATCCTTTTCGAATTATTATACATATCAAACATGAACGGTAGTCTTGAAAATTGCGGATGCGGCAATCCGCCGCTTGGAGGTGTTGACCGGATAGCATCTGTGATCAATCAAAAACGGTCTGAGAATCCTCATGTGTTGTTCATCGATGGAGGTGATTTTTTAAATACCTACCCATTCCGTCTCCTTAACAGCAGTGTGGCGGAAGGATACAAATATCTCAAACCGGATGGTTTGATTTTGGGAGATCAGGAATTTGTAGAAGGACCGGGATTTCTAACCAGACTGGCGCTCGGACTAAGGAAATCCATCATCGCGTCAAACTATATGATCCAGGACATGAAACTGCAGGAATCTCTTGAGTTTAAATCTCCTTCCGGCGAGACGATACGATTTTTTGCTTATCTGGATCCCGTATCATTTGATTTTATAAAAGCAGACAGTTTAACGCATTTTGATCTGCAAAAATTTGATTCGCTTTATCATGCAATGAACAGAGAAGAAATTTCCGTTGTGATATATCACGGAACAAGCGTAGGCCTGGAATCGTTTCTAAATAAGTATTCAGATTTTGATCTGATACTTTCTTCTCATGAACAAAGTCTTAAACATGCCGGCAATTCTTCACCCGCGGTCATAAGCGGCGGGGCTGACGGCAAGTCGGTTATAAATATTCAAGTTCTAAAATCAGAGACTAATATCGAATACCGTGTCTTTAACATACCCATTGGTCTGGAGATTGAACCGGACTCTGCTGTATCAGATATAATTCATAAATATAAAAATAATTTACATTGATTGTGAAGGAGTTCGCCATAAAAGCACAGGAAATCATAAAAGCAGCGATAGCCAAACTTTTTGACGGGGACAATCTATCCCGCGAAGAAAGCAGGGTTATCATGAAAATGATGATGGAGGGAAAGATAACAGATGCTCAAATATCTGCATATCTGGTAGCCTTGAGGATGAAGGGTGAGACAGTCGATGAAATTGCCGGCTCGGCGGAGGCAATGATCGAAAAAGTCGACGCTGTTAATTTTAAATATGATAATTTTGTTGATACCAGTGGAACAGGATGTGACAATCTTCATACGTTTAATATTTCCACCACAGCGGCTTTTGTGACCGCCGGAGCCAATGTGGCGGTGGCAAAGCATGGAAACCGCTCCATTCTGAGTAAATGCGGCAGTTCGGATATATTAAAAGCTTTGGGTGTTAATATAGACATTTCAAATGATCTTGTTTCGCGATGTTTTCATGAAATTGGAATTGCTTTTCTATTTATGCCGAAATATCATAAGTCGTTTCAATATGCCCTTGGACCAAGGAGAGAAATAGGCGCGAGAACCCTGTTCAATGTTTTAGGACCCATCACCAATCCCGCACAGACCCGTCATCAATTGATTGGTGTTTATGACGCATCTCTTATGCGTAAGTTAGTCGATGTAATGCGCGAGCTTGGGGCGCACCAGGTAATGGTGGTTCATGGGGATGACGGACTTGATGAAATTACTATAACCGGAAAAACTCGTGTCTGTGAGCTTATCGATGGTCAGGTCTATGAATATGTAATTTCACCGGAAGATTTCAAAATGAAAAGTTCACCAATCTCAAGTGTTCAAAGCAGCTCATGTGAAGAAAATGTCCGCTACACGATGAACGTATTAAACGGAGAAGAAAGTCCTGCCACCGATATCGTCATGTTAAATGCCGGCGCGGCGATTAAAGTAAGCGGTAAAGTGGCTTCTCTGGCAGAAGGGATTGAGTTGGCAAGGGAATCAATAATAAGCGGCGCCGCGAAGAGAAAGTTGGAGAACCTGATCAAAATTACAAATTTATCTTAACTGTTTTCATGTTATTTAGATACGTTTAATAAAGGATTTTGATTTTTATCCGGAGTTTCAACTCCGTAATGGATTTTTTTTCAATGACTTATATAAATTCCCCATCAACTTCTGTGTAAAATAATTGCGTCAGATGGTGGCGTTTTTATATATTGTTGCATCTCAAAGGGATAGGATGTGGTAATTACCCCATTGATTAAAACACCAGGGAAGAAATCCTATATTTCATTGCGGAAAGTCAGTCGCAATACAGATGAAAACAGTCCGAATTATGACACCGAATACAATCGGAACATAATAAATTCTACACGCAAAAAACGGGAAATCAGTTTGAAGGATAAAAACTCCAAAATCAGCGCATTCCGTGTTAAAATTGATGAAACCGATAAATCAATTGTCAGATTGTTAAATCAGCGCGCGGTTTTTGCGGTTGAAATTGGAAAAATAAAACGCAAATTGAATCTTCCGGTTTATACGCCCAGCAGAGAAGAGGAAGTTATCAGAAACGTGAAATCAAATAACAGCGGTCCTCTTCAAGATGATGCAATCCAGCGCCTGTACGAGAGGATAATAGATGAATCGAGACGACTGGAACGTGAATATTTTTCTGAAGACGAATAAAAATGGTCATAAATTTTTTTAAGAGACTTTCTAATAAACAGAAAAGTCTTATTCTGATTTTATTCCTGTTGCCGATTTTTGTGATAGATGTTCTCAATTATTTCACATTACCGGAAAGAGCGTACGAACCTCCGGATAAGATTGAAATTGATATACCGAGAGGGGCAGCATTGACTCAAATTGCTGATTCGCTTGGTAAATATGAATTGATTAAGAATAAAAAAATGTTCATACTCTGGGCAAAATTATTGGGATATGAAAATAAACTAAAGGCAGGATTGTTCAAGATACCGGTGAATTTGAATAATGCCCAATTGCTGACATATCTCTCGCAAGCGCGGGCGCAGGAGGTTTCCGTAACGCTTCTGGAGGGTTGGAGCGCCGCAAGAATCGGACTGGAATTAGAACAAAAATTAAAAATAAACGCTGCAAAATTTGATTCATTATGCCGGGATTCCAGCATGACCGGGGAACTTGACGCTGAAGCAAATAACTTAGAAGGATATCTGTTACCGGATACCTATTCATTTTACTGGGGAATTACTGAAGAATCACTGATAAGGTTTTTTCTCAACAGAACATTATCCCTGTTCGAGTCAGATAGTGTAAAGACAGCGCTTAAAGAGCTTGGAATGACCCGTCACCAAATTCTCACCCTCGCGTCAATAGTTGAGGGTGAGGCCATTTTTGATGATGAACGCTCAATTATTGCATCGGTTTATTACAATCGGTTAAGAAGGCATATGAGATTGCAGGCGGATCCTACGGTACAGTTTATACTTGACGATGCGCCTCGTCGGTTGTTGTACAAGGATCTTGAAATCGATTCTCCATACAATACGTATTTATATTACGGATTGCCACCCGGACCGATCAATAATCCCGGCAAAGCATCAATTATCGCGTCTCTGTTTCCGGCAGACACAAAGTATTTGTTTTTTGTGGCAACAGGAGACGGGCGGCATGCATTTTCTGTGACAGCATCTGAACATGTCAGAGCAAAAGCCGCGTTTGACAAAGTTAGAAGAGAAGTGTATCGCAAGAAACGACAAGTAAAGTTAAAGGAAAATGATTAATGATCTCTGGTTACGATGAATTAAATGAAGTTCAGTTAGAAGCTGTTAAGGCCACGGACGGACCTGTGCTTATTCTTGCCGGTGCGGGCAGCGGGAAAACCAGAAGCCTGACATACCGTATCGCCTATCTTATTAATGAAAAAAAGATTAAATCTTCTGAAATCCTCGCGGTGACATTTACAAATAAAGCAGCCAGAGAGATGAAAGAAAGGGTTGAGAATCTACTTGGAGCAAATATAGCATCACTGTGGATCGGCACATTCCACAGTATTTGCGCGCGAATACTTCGAGCAGAATCCGCTCAACTCGGATTCACGAGCAGCTTTACTATATACGATTCCGATGATCAGGTGAGAGCCCTGAAAAAAATCATCAGCATTCTGAGTGTCCCGCAGCAATTGTATTCAGCAAAAATGATTCAGAGCCGTCTTTCCCGTGTGAAAAATCAATTTCTTTTCCCGGATGATCTTGATTCAGAGTCAGGTGACGGTTTGGATGAATATCTTCCACAAATTTACCGGGAATACCAGAAGTTTCTAAAAGAAAACAACGCAATGGATTTTGACGATCTGCTCATAAAGCCTATTGAGTTGTTTGACCAAAAACCGGAGATAAGAAAAAAATATTCAAATAAATTTAAATACGTTCTGGTTGATGAGTATCAGGATACCAATCGCGCGCAATATCTTTTTATAAAGAAACTTGTTCTCGGCCACCGGAATCTCTGTGTGGTCGGTGATGAAGATCAGTCCATTTACGGCTGGCGCGGAGCGGATATCACAAATATTTTAAATTTTCATAAAGATTTTAACGATGCCAGAATCTTTAAACTCGAAGAGAACTATCGTTCCAATGGAAATATACTCCAGGCTGCCAATGCAGTTGTTGGCCACAATACTGAACGAATAGGTAAAAACCTGTGGACGCGGCGTAAAAAAGGGGACAAAATAACCGTATATGCGGCACAGAATGACATGGAAGAGGCAAAAAGGATAGTTGATGTTGTTCATGAGGAAATGTACACAAAAAAGAGAAGTTTTAGTGACATCGCCATTTTATATCGCACCAATGCCCAGAGTCGAGTCATTGAAGATGAGCTCCGCAGAAATGCAATTTCCTATATAATCATCGGTGGAGTGAAGTTTTATGACCGGAAAGAAATCAAAGATATTGTTGCCTATCTAAAACTGATTGTTAATCCGGCAGACAGCATCTCGCTGAAGAGAATTGTAAATTTTCCGTTGAGAGGAATTGGTGACACCACCATATCTAAAATCGAAAAATTTGCGGAAATGGAAAACATTAGCTTATTTAACGCGCTGGGACGCGTAAAAGAAATTTCTTCCATTTCCCCGGCCATGGGCGGTCGCGTAATCGAATTCTTTAATTTGATCTCTAATTATATAAGCCTGAAAGATGAATTATCCACAGTTGAGCTTGCATCCACTCTGGCCTCGGAAACCGGTATTCTGCATCATTATCAAACTGAATATGATCAATATGAGAGCGAAAGCAAAGTTGCCAATATTAAGGAACTTTTTCAGAGTATTGAACAGTTTACAGAAGAACGAATAAAAAATAACATGGAGAGCGGACTTGCTTCATTTCTTGAAGATGTGAGTCTCATGGCCGATATCGATTCATGGAATAATTCTAATAATGCGGTGACCTTGATGACACTGCATGCCGCTAAAGGTCTTGAATTTCCTGTTGTGTTCATCACGGGAATGGAGATGGGATTACTCCCGCTTCAGCGAAATTCCGCGGACATCAGTGAGCTTGAGGAAGAAAGACGGTTACTATATGTCGGCATGACCCGGGCTGAAGAGAATTTATATCTTAGCTTTGCCAGATCACGCCGCAAATATGCAAGCTTTGTTCAAAGCACGCCATCTCTGTTCCTGGATGAGATACCCGTGGATCTGCTCAGTTATACGCCAGCATCCAGGGAAGCGCTTCCCCAAAAATCAAATCGTGGAAAAGCGCGCAGAAAAAAAATTCAATCGTATTTTGAAACTTCAGACGAAAATCAAGTGGTTGATGATACCTATAAAGTAGGCCAGGATGTCTATCATTCCACCTTCGGAAAAGGGAAAATTATGAATCTCGAAGGCTCCGGAGACAAGATGAAAATAACGGTCCATTTTCAGGATGAAGGTATCACTAAAAAATTAATTCGTCAATACGCCAATTTGAGCCCGATTGAAGGATGAATAAATTAGATAGTAGAATACAATCTTTTACACAATTTATTAGACATGAGAGTCCATTATTTAAACGGAACTATATGAAGAAAATTTATGTCTCTATTTTGGTATTACTGGCGATCACCCCTTTATTCGCTCAGGGTGAATCTGAGAGTAGTGATTTTTCCTACGCAGTCAAATTGTACAATCAGGAATTTTATGATTTAGCCGCTCAGCAGTTTATTAAATTTTATAATAATTATCCCCAAAGCTCCAGGATCGATGAAGCCAAATATTATTCGGGTATTTCTTTATTTAATCTGAATGATTATTTTCAGGCCCGCATTGAATTTCAGTCACTCGCGCTTGAGTTTCCAAAAAGTTCGAGGGCCGGGGAAAGCTGGTTCAAGATCGGTGAATGTTATGAGAAAACAGGCAATTATTCTGAAGCTGTAAAGGCTTATGAAACAATTAAAGTGCTATATCCCAATCATCCACTGGCTCCAAATGGACTCTATCTTGCCGGAAATATCGGGATCAAACACGAAGAATTTGCAAAATCTTATCAGAATTTTTCCTTAATTCTTGAGAGGTATTCCGAATCTACATTTTATTATCCCGCGATGGTCAAATCTGGATTATGTCTTGCGCGTATGGATGACCTGGAGAAGGCAAAGCAATATCTGCAGAGAGCCCTTGATTCAAAACCGGATGAGCAGGTTTCCGCCGAAGCGAATCTTATACTTGGCAGAATAAATGCGGGACAGGGGTATTATGCGGATGCCAGGAAGAGATTCTTAAACGTCATCAATAATTATACGAAGTCACCATTTGTGATCGACGCTATTAAAGATATTTCTAAAATATATATCCAGGAAGGTGACTATAATAACGCTCAGATTTACCTGACCAAGGGAGTAAAAGAAAAAGTATCAGCGGAAAGTACGAATGAATTACGCCTTTTACTGGCTGATGTTTATTATCTTAATGGAAAATTTGCGCTTGCTGATAAAGAATACGAGCAGATCTCCGGAGTTAAAGATGATTCTCTCATGCTTGTGTTGAGTTTTAAAATGGCTCTTGCGAAAAAGAGACAAAACCTGATTACTCAGGCAAATGAATTACTTGGCAGCGCGCTCAAAGAATTCAAAAACAAAAACTCAGATCTCTATTCCGCTGTTTTCGATATTTATATCGACTGGCTTGAGGAAGGGCGAAAATACCGCCTGGCCATTTCCATGCTGTCGGAAAGAATAAACAAAATAGATCTTCTCGAGCATCGTATCGCGCCGACTAACCGTCTGGTAAAATTTCTAATAAAAACAGAGCAATGGCATGATATTATACGTCTGCTCCAACCGTTTCTATTGATTCAGGATAATTATCCCGAAAAGGATGATGTCTATTATTTTCTTGCATACTCATTTGAACAAATAGCCGATTATTCTCAGGCGGCATATCATTATAATCAACTGATCTCTAATTTTCCCGCAAGTACTTATTATTCTGATGCGTTACAGCGGACGGGCTATCTAAGTGACTACAACCTGATCGATCAGAATGTCGCGGTGTCAAAACTGGCTGGTTTAATCGGTACATTTCTCAATAATAAAAATGATCATTTACAATTTGAATTAGGTAAAATATATTTTAATGACCTTAAAGATTATAGCAGCGCTGAAAATCAATTTAAACAAGCGCTTTTAAACGATACGGCTAAAACGGGAGATCTTTATCTATATTTAGGAAAAACTCTTCTAAAAAAAGCTTACCGCGCAAATCTGACGAATGATGAAACCTTATCTTTCTTAAGGAACGCCAACGATTATTTTACAAAATCAGTCGAAAACATATCGACTTGTTCAAAACCTGATGAAGCGTCATGGTTGCTTGTCAATACGAGCGTAAGCATCGATACTCTTCCGCTGGCCAAAGAAAAAAATTATATAGAAACGCTGATAAAAAAATATCCGGCCAGTAAACTCATAGAAACCTGGTATAAAAGCCTTGCGTTCGATCTTGCTTTTGATCCTGCTTTTCAAAAGGACTCGATAAAATATTTTGAGTTACTGATCAATAATTTTCGTGGTTCTAATGATTACTCAGCCTATCTATATGGATATGCCAGGTTGAAGCAGGAAACAGATAAGGAAAATGCTATTAAGTTTTATAAAAAGATAGCTTCCGATTTTGCCAATAAAAATGAAGCTGCTGACGCTCTGCACGAAGTCGCTGGTTATTATGAAGAGCAATCTCAATTCAAGGAGGCAAATACTCTTTATAAAAATCTGCTGGAAACATACTACTATTCAGACGCGGCGGTTGATGCCAGACAAAAAATAGGAATGATATATTTAAAGGCAGGATCATATCAGGAAGCGATTGATGCATTGAACAAACAAATAGATTCGCCGTTTGTATCAGATTTTGTCTTAAGTAAGGAATTCCTGCCGCAAACACTTTACAGCAATGTCTTTTTTCTGGCGAAAGCGTATGCGGGGCAGGGAGACTATAAAAAAGCTCTCGAAAATTATAAATTTTATTTGAATTTAGCCGCGAATGGTCCATTGAGAGACGAAACCAGATTTGCAATGGGCGAGATATATTATTCTAAAAATCAATTTAATGTCTCTTTTGAAAACTTCATTCAGGTATCGCGCGAAGATTCTGATCTGTATATCAGGTCACGCATGTATGCCGCGGAAATTCAATTCAAGAGAGAAGAGTATAAAGACGCGGCAGCTAATTTTAATGAACTGTCAAAATTGCTTCAGGGTAAAGATGCTGAGCGTGATGTTTCCGGCAAATATATTGTATGTCTAATCCGGGATGGAAATTTAGCCGAGAGTGAGAAAGCGATTGGCGCGTTTAAAAAGAATTTTAATAAAGAGGATCATTTATTCGCTCAATTTACACTGGAATTTGGAAAATATTATCGTTTGAATAAAGATTTTAACAAGGCAATAAAATACTTTGAACAGGTTAAGAAAAAATACAAGAATTCCGATTCTGTGGATGATGCGGATTATTTCCTGTCGTTGACATATTTAACGCTTAATAAACATGAAGATGCTCTAAAAATTCTAAGTACTTTTTCTTCAAATTACCCAAAAAGTGAACTCCTTTCAGCCGTTTACAACACCCTTGGAACAATTTATTTCCGGTCGGAGAAATACGATTCTGCCATTGCGGTTTTTAAAAATTCCCTGGAATTATCGCCGGACCCGAATCTTGAAGAGCAGATTATGTCGAATCTGATTAAGACATACAGCCTTACCGGATTCTGGGACGCTGCCCAGGGGATGGCGCGACAATATGTAGAAAAATTTCCGAACGCAGACGATATACTTGATAAAAAAATTCTGATCGGTCAGGCCTTTATCAATTTGAATCAGTTCCAGACAGGTGTAGAATACCTAAAGAAAATAAAACTTGAAGCCGATAGTGATAGAGAGCCCGAAATTCAGTTTTATATTGGTGAAGCCCTTTTGAAAGCCGGACAATATGAAAGCGCCATTGCAGAGTTTGTAAAAATACCGCTCCTCTCCAAAAAAACAAAATTGCAATGGGAAGCCAGCGCTCTTTATTATTCGGGACAGGCCTATGAAAAGTTGGGCAGGATTACTGATGCTGTTCGTATGTATCAGGAAATCGTAAATCGGCCGGGAATAGACCTTATACTTAAAAAAGATGCTGAAAAAAGGATCAAACAGATACAGGGATAATAATTCCATTAAAGGGAGACATCATGCATAGATTCACATTTGCGATAGCAGCCTTATTTATCCTTTTTGGTTTAATGGCCTGTTCGGGTTCAAAAAAATCCGGAGAGACGGTAGTTCCCTTCGAAAATAATCAGCTGCAGGAACAGGTTGAGAATCTGCAGAAACAAATCAAGGATAATCCAAACACCCTGGAATACCGCAGGCAATTAGCAAACCTTTATCAGCAAAATGATAGAGGCCTGGATGCCCTGCAAGTACTTGAGCGTGGATTTGTTATAGATCCGAATGATGCTGAATCAAAATTTCTTTATGCTGAAATCGCGTCGGGTTTGGGTGATAATTTAAAAGCATTCAGGGCATATAAAGACGTATTGCAAAGTTCTGACGGTGATGCCTATCTTGACAGGGTTGCGCCAAAATTTGCCGATGCTTTTCCGCTTATAAAATTAATCAGTACAGAGTCCAACGAAGCATTCGGGACCTTTTCTGCTACCGGAGATAAAGTTGTTTATCAATCGGATCAAAATGGAAACTGGGACATTTTTGAATATGATATAGCGAGTACCAATATAACACAGCTGATTAGTTCCCCCGCGCACGAAGAGAATCCTGTCTTATCGCCGGATGGTAAAGAGATTATCTATACTTCAACCGTGGAAGATCACCGGGACGTTGATTACAACCAAAAACTTAGAGATATATTTGTAAAAGATCTTGAAACCGGGCGTGAAAGAAATCTAACCACAAACGGATCAAATGACTGGCGTCCGCGGTATTCTGCCGATGGCAAATTGATCGTTTTTGTTTCTGAAAGAAACGACCTGAGAAATGTACCGTTCTATGAACTCCATGGAGATATTTTTTTAATGGAAAGAGACGGGAAATTCCAGAGAGCGTTAACAAAAAATGCTCAAAATAATGGCGGCGCGTGTTTGGCAAACGGTAGTACAGAGGAAAACGGTGTCATCTATTTTGATTCAAACAGAAGCGGGGCTTACGAAATTTATAAAACGGATATGAAAGGCGTAAAAACTTCCCAGATTACATTTAACGCGAATTCAAACGATGTATCACCCGATGTGTCTCCAAGAGGTGATAAAATTACATTTTTTTCCGACAGAGACGGTAATTATGAGATATATATGATGAATAATGACGGCTCAGCGATTCAACGGTTAACATCGAACGTATCCGATGACCTGAATCCGGTATTTTCACCGGATGGAACCAGGATAATCTTTCATTCAAACCGCAGCGGTAATTTTGATATATATATGCTTGATCTGACTAAAGAAAAAAGTACACCGGCATTATATGAAGTTATTTCACGGATCGATAAAGCTATCGAATCTCTTCAATAGAAACTATGAATTTAAAAAAGACCCGGTGATGTTTTTCATCGGGTTTTTTTATTGAATATCTGATTTCAGGATTGTATTTTCAAACCAATGTAATTTATCAGGATTCCCCAGATCATGAATCTTTCGCAATTAATAGATTATTTGTCAGAAGATCAGGACTTTCAGAAAAATATTACTAAATGGACTGTGATAAAAGAACGTCCGGCTTTTTTTGAAAACTTTCCCGAAAATCTTCATGAAAAATTAAAAGACGCGCTTTTGAAAAAGAATATCCGCCAGCTTTATCTGCATCAGGTTGAGGCTTATAACCGGGTCAGAGAAGGGGAAAACGTTGTAATAGTCACTCCGACTGCTTCCGGAAAAACACTGAGCTATAATCTCCCTGTATTTGAATCGATGCTTGAAAATCCCGAAGCCCGGGCACTGTACCTTTTTCCGACCAAGGCTCTTTCTCAGGATCAGGTCAAGGAAGTCCAGGATCTTGTTGATCACCTTGATTCAGGAATCAAGTCCTTCACATTTGACGGTGATACTCCCGCCGATATACGCCGGACCATTCGATCCGCCGGCCACCTTGTCGTTACAAATCCAGACATGCTTCATCAAGGTATTTTACCTCATCATACATTATGGATAAAATTATTTGAAAACTTAAAGTTTATAGTTCTCGATGAAATTCACGCGTATCGTGGAGTTTTCGGCAGTCATCTTACAAATATTTTACGGCGTTTAAAAAGGATTTGTGAATTCTACGGGAGTAATCCACAATTTATCTGCTCAAGCGCCACCATCGCGAATCCGAAAGAGCTGGCGGAAAAATTAACAGGGGAACCGGTGACATTAATTGACAACAATGGCTCTCCTTCAGGTGAAAAACATTTTTTATTTTATAATCCGCCGGTTATTAATTATGATTTGGGGCTCCGAAAATCAGTTGTCTCCGAAGTTAGGAACGTAGTGAGAAAACTGCTTCCTACGGGAGCACAGATTATCGTGTTCGCAAGAAGCCGTTTGCGTGTTGAAATTCTCGTTACCTATATTCGAGAGACCGCGGTTCAACTAAAAATCGATCCGAACAAAATACGCGGATACAGAGGCGGATATCTTCCCAAAGAGAGAAGGGCTATTGAGAAAGGCTTGAAAAATGGCTCTATACAGGTCGTAGTAAGTACAAACGCGCTTGAACTGGGAATAGACATAGGGCAGCTCGATGTAGCCGTTATGGCGGGATATCCGGGATCTATCGCCAGCACCTGGCAGCAATCAGGAAGAGCCGGCCGCAGGCAAAGTCTGTCAATGGCCATTCTTGTCGCATCAAGCGCGCCTTTAGATCAATATATCATTGAACATCCTGATTATTTTTTTCAGAAAAATCCGGAGACTGCCCAGATCGACGGTGATAATCTGCCGATTCTCATGAGTCATCTTAAATGCTCCGCGTTTGAACTGCCATTCAATGAAAAAGAGCGTTTTGCGGATGATATAACAACACATTTATTGGATTTTCTCACAGAAGAACGTGTTCTAAGAAAAACAGACGGCAAGTACTTCTGGATGAGCGAAATATATCCTGCCGATGAAGTGGGTTTACGCAACTCTTCATCTGAGAATGTAGTGATAATTGATACGAGTAATCAGAACAGAGTAATTGGAGAAATTGATCTGTTTTCAGCCCCTGAGATTGTTCATAAGGACGCAATTTACATTCACGACAGTGTTCAGTATCATGTGGATGAATTCGACTGGGATGAGCAAAAAGCTTATGTGCATAAAGTAAATGTTGATCACTACACCGACTCAATAACAAAGACGGATTTAAAGGTTCTGGATATTCTGGAAGAGGGGAGACCGGGCGAATTTGGATATGCTAAATTTTATGGTGAGGTTGCGGTAACCAGAGTCACCACAAGCTATAAAAAAATTAAATTTCACACCCATGAAAATATAGGATTGGGAAGGGTTTATCTGCCTGAAATGGAGATTCAGACTTGCGCGGTCTGGTGGGAATTTCCCGATGATCTGTTTATTGATTCATACTTTAAGGAATCTGTAATCGGCGAGGGCCTAAAAGGCATCGCGTATACATTGCAGAATCTGATTCCTTTATATATCATGTGTGATATTTCAGATATATCGGTAATCCCAATGGTACGCGCTCCTTTCAGTGGGAAGCCGACCATTTATGTATATGATAAATACCAGGGAGGAATTGGATTAAGCCGAAAACTTTACGCAATAGACCGCACCGCGCTGCGGGCAGTAAAAGAACATATTCAGTCATGTCCGTGCGCAAACGGCTGCCCCTCATGCACCGGCCCAACAATTGAAGGCGGTATTTTTGGTAAAAAAAGCGCCATTAAGATACTAAATCTATTATCTCTGAATGAATGATGGATATTAATAAAAAGCTGCAATTTTATAAATCCGGAAAAAACACTCATTCCGAAACCACAACAACCATTGCCCCTGTTAAGGCCCTCGCCCTCCATTTTAACGGAGAGATAATTTCACCTGAAGCTCCATACATCAAGATTTCGCATGCTGATCACCTGTCCGGCATGCCGGATAAATTAAATATTAATTTTTTGAGTAAAGGCCAGATGGACAAAGAAATTTTGACGGAGAACTGTCTGTTTTTTGATCTTGAAACGACCGGACTCGCCGGTGGGGCAGGGACATTCGCCTTTTTATTGGGATTTGGATTTATGAGGAATGATGAACTGATTGTTGAACAGTACTTTTTACCGGATTACGGCAGGGAGTATGATTTATTCAAAATCTTAAAGGAATGGCTGAATCGTTTCTCGCATTTGGTATCCTTTAATGGTAAATCTTACGATTTGCCTCTTTTAAAAAACCGGTTCGTGTTAAACAGAATTATACCTACATTTCAATCAATGCAGCAAATCGATCTGCTTCATTTGAGCCGCCGTCTGTGGAAAGACAGCATTGACTCCTGTAAACTTACCTCCCTTGAAGGTCATCTGTTTGATCTGGAACGTTCAGGAGATATCCCGGGAGCATACATTCCGCAGGCATACTTTGATTTTATACGCACCGGAGTGGTGCATAACATCATTAAGATCATCGAACATAATTATCAGGATATAGTTTCTTCCGCGCGGATTCTGATGCGGATCCATGAGATAGAGTCAGATCCGGCTATCTTGAAATCAGATCCGCGGGCTTTACTTAGGTTTGCCGGTCTTGCTTTTGAGAATGGCCATGAAGAAATTCTGAGCCGGGTCGGGGGAATGTTTGATGATGTACCGGATCAGATCAAGGCATGGCAGAGCATCATTTATAAAAAAAAGAAAGCCTGGAAAGAAGCTGTCCAATTATGGGAAGAACTAACCTCATCCGGAAATTTCATCTTTTTCGCTCTTGAGGAATTAGCAAAATTTCATGAGCACGTAAGAAATGACCACAAAACGGCTCTTTTATTTACAAATCGGGCCATACAAAACATAGATTCTCTGAGCCAACTGGATGCTTCATTTGATTCAGATTATTATTTTACATCTTTCCGCCACAGAAAAATGCGTCTTCTGTTAAAATTATCTTGACAGAAATTGCTCTTCAGACTATATTTATACGTTATTAAATCCCGCCTTTCACACCATATGGAGGTATTATGACCTATCAAAATCTAGCTGAAATGTTTTTCAGAAAACGCAAGGATCTTGGTTCAAAATCCGGCTACATGTATAAAAAAGACGGTAGCTGGATCTCAATTACCTGGAAAGACGCAGTTGACCGGGCAGAAAATTTGTCCGCAGGATTAGCTTCATTAGGAGTTAAAAAAGGAGATAAGGTTGCGATTATTTCCGGAAACAGGGTCGAATGGGCTCTAACTGATTATGCGACATGTGCTCTTGGAGCTGTGTTAGTTCCTATTTATCCTTCCTTGTTGAAGGAACAGGTCAAATACATTCTAAACGACTCGGAATCTATGGTTGTTGTCGTGTCAGATGAAATCCAGATGGAAAAAGTTGATGGGATAAAAAAAGAGCTAAAAACAACGAAACATTTCTATGTTCTTGATTCTGTGTCAGAGAAGGCAGCGGATCCCTGGTATGTATTTGAAAGTCTTGCAGAAAAGGGAAAGCAATTTCTCAAGGAAAATAAAGATTATGTCACAAAGAGCATTTCTGAAGTGAAGCCGGAAGACTGGTCAACGATTATTTACACATCAGGAACCACCGGGGAACCGAAAGGCGCAATCCTTACGCATAAAAATTTTATATCCAATGTTGAGGATTCCACCGCTGTATTAAAAGTTTACCAGGATGATATACTTTTATCTTTTTTACCACTAAGTCATGTTTTAGAGAGAATGGCAGGGCATTACCTATCCTGTTATTATGGCGCCACCGTCGCATATGCTGAAAGTATCGACACCGTAGCAGAAAATATGGGTGAAATAAAACCGACACTTATGGTGGCGGTACCGAGATTATATGAGAAAATGTACGGACGCGTTCTTGAAAATGTTGAAATGGGTTCTCCGCTTAAGAGAAAAATATTTTACTGGGCATTAAAGGTAGGAAAAGAATACATCAATAAAATCATGGATCATCAACCTATTCCTTCCGCATTGCAATTCAAAAGAAATCTCGCGTATAAACTTGTTTTTCATAAGCTGAGTGAGCGGGTCGGAGGCAGATTGCGGTTCTTTATCAGCGGCGGCGCTCCGCTATCGGCTGATATTGCTGAGTTTTTCGGCGCGGCCGGAATATATGTTCTCGAAGGATACGGACTCACTGAAACATCCCCGGTAATCTCCGTAAACACCCTCGAAAAATTCAGATTCGGCACCGTCGGTCCCGTGATACCGAATGTGGAAGTTAAAATTGCGGATGACGGCGAAATATTGACTCGCGGAAATCATGTGATGGTGGGTTATTACAAGAAAGAAGCTGATACTAAAGAAGCAATAGAGCCGGACGGATGGTTCCATACAGGTGATATCGGGCTGATAACAGACGAAGGCATGCTGAAGATAACAGACCGGAAAAAGAATATAATTGTAACATCCGGAGGGAAAAATATTGCGCCTCAGATGATTGAAAACCTTCTTATAACCTGTAAGTACATTGAGCAGTCAATGGTGGTTGGCGATAAGAGGAAATTCTGCACGGCTGTCATCGTTTGCGCGGAAGAACCGCTTGCCAAATGGGCAAAATCAAAAAATCTGAAATATAAAAGCTATGAAGAGTTGATAAATTTACCTGGTGTTCATGAATTGCTTCGGGCGGAAATTGATAAGCTGTCATCATCTCTGGCAAGTTATGAAACCATAAAGAAGATCTTTCTGGCTCCGGCGCTGTTTTCAATTGATACCGGAGAATTAACACCTTCACTAAAAGTTAAAAGAAAAGTTGTTGAGGAAAAATACCGCAAGGAAATTGACCAGATGTACGTGGTTTAATCCTTTTGGTTAAAATAAAAGGGAGTCAGCCTGGCTCCCTTTTTTTATTGTAAAAAAATCTGATCTAATCATTAAAATTTCTTAACTTATCAATAAATGATTGATTTATGTAGAAGAGTTCATTAATCCAATGGGCAAAATTAAAGAACAATTGCCGGTGAAGTTTTTTGCCGCTGTTACCTGCCAGCATTCGGTCAACATACCGGATGTTATTGAAAAAATCGAAATGCGATTTGGTAAAATCGATCGAAAGAGTCAGATATTTGATTTTGATGATTTTACAGATTATTACCGCTCCGAGATGGGTATAAATCTGAAAAAGATGTTTATATCTTTTGAGTGTCTGGCGCCCCCGGAATTACTGATTGAGAGAAAAATTCAATCAAACAAGCTTGAATACGAAATATCTGATTCATCCAATCGAAAGGTAAATATCGATCCGGGATATATCACAGAAGCAAAGATGATCCTGGCCACGACAAAGGATTACAGTCACCGGATCTATCTCGGAAAAGGCGTTTTTGGAGATCTGCATCTAAAATACGAGAAAAAATCATTTCAGCCGCAATTTTGGACCTACCCGGATTATCAGCAGGAATTGTCAATCAAATTTTTTGATGAAATCAGAAATATCTACAGACAACAATTATCAGGAGTTCAGTTTGAAACAGACAACATATAAAGACGCGGGTGTGGATATAGCCAAAGGGGAAGAATCGATCTCCGGCTTGAAAGAATCCATTCACTCTACATTTACACCCAATGTGCTGAGCAACGTAGGCGCCTTTGGCGGTCTATTTGAACTAAATACACAGGAATATAAGCAGCCGGTTCTGGTGTCCAGCACCGACGGCGTAGGTACTAAATTAAAAATCGCTATTTTAGCGAACCGGCACTCGACAGTCGGCCAGGATCTGGTCAATCACTGTGTTAACGATATCGCGGTGATGGGCGCGAAGCCATTGTTTTTTCTCGATTATTTTGCCACTGCGGCGCTCGATTCTTCAGTTTTTACTCAGGTTATCAATGGGTTTGCAAAAGCCTGCAGAGAAGCAAAAATAGCCCTTATCGGGGGAGAAACGGCCGAAATGCCGGGATTCTATCAGGTTGGCGACTATGATATGAGCGGGACGATCGTCGGCATCGTTGAAAAAAGTCAAATTTTATCCGGCAGTGAAATTCAGAAAGGTGATATTCTGGTTGGTATCCAGTCTAACGGACTTCACACAAACGGGTATTCATTGGCGCGGAAAGTACTACTGGAACAATATTCGGTGGATCAACATATCGAAGCTCTTGGAAAATCCCTCGCTGATGAACTGCTGCGCGTGCATAAAAATTATTTCAATGTGATCCAGGCCATTATCCCGTTCCATGTAAAGGGTTTTTCTCACATAACAGGTGGTGGAATAATCGGCAATACTAAACGACTTCTTAAAAATGGTCTTAATCTCAAGGTCAACTGGAATTCCTGGGATTCACAGCCCATATTTTCACTGATTCAGAAACTGGGTAATGTTCCTGATGATGATATGCGCCGCGCGTTTAATCTGGGTATCGGCCTTGTTGCCGTATTACCGCCCCTGGATGTCGATAATGTGCTGGATCATCTCAAATCTATCGGAGAAAAAGCCTGGGTTATTGGTGAAGTTGTGTGATACGCAGGATATATCTTTAAAATCGTTTTTGGTTTAAAAAATTAACATCTTATGTTCAGGAATATAATCGACTGGTGCGAATTATATTCTCATTAAATCCTTTTTTCTGTGCTGATGCCCGACAGAAATATGTTGGTAATTTACTTGATTGTTTTAATAACATTTGTTTAATTAGTAATGATCTCAGAATCTGTAAAATTTTCGGTTCTTAATTCGCAATGATCCTATGGAGAATTTATGTTAGATGCCTTTCTTATTCTGGTTTTGAGTTATTTAATAGGTTCTTTCCCTACCGCGGTTATAGCTGGTAAACTATTAAAAAATATTGACATACGGGATCATGGAAGCGGTAATGCCGGTGCCACCAATGTGTTTCGGATTCTGGGCTGGAAAGCTGGTACAACCGTTCTTCTAATAGATATGTTCAAAGGATTTGCACCCGTATTCTGGATTGCGGGATTGATTCATCATAATCCTGAAACTTTAATTTATTTTCAGATACTTGCTGCATTTGCAGCGATAGCAGGACATATCTGGACAGTTTTTGCCGGATTCAAAGGAGGGAAAGGAGTCGGAACATCCGCCGGAGTCTTTTTAGGGCTCGCTCCGATTCCGTTGTTAATCGCGTTGATTTCCTTTGTTGCGGTCGTCTGGATAAGCCGTTATGTCTCATTGGGATCTATCCTGGCAGCTCTGATATTTGTCGTCGCGGTCTTTGTGCAAAAATATGTTCTTTTGAAGGATATTCCCGATGTATTAATGTATTTGAGCATTTTTGTTGCGGCGCTAATTTGGGTTTCTCATCGTTCAAACATTAAAAGACTTATTGCGGGTAATGAGAACAAGCTTAGCTTCGGCGGTTCCGGGAGTGCCTGACAGAATATCTGATTTTGAAGAAGTCAATAAATAGCCGTATCTGGTCTTGAGAATAAAGATGAAAGCAGGAGAAAGCTTTATGAAAATTGCTGTAATCGGCGCTGGGAGCTGGGGTACGACACTGGCATTGGTGTTGCATAGTAATCAGCACGAAGTGCGTTGCTGGACGAAGGAAGAAAAAACAATAGATGAAGTTAAAAATAATCGGGAGAATACGACTTATCTTCCGGGGATCCCCATTCCGGAATCCATCGCTTTCACAATGGATATGGAAAAAGCCGTTTATGATGTTGATATGGTTGTTAATGCCGTGCCATCCCAGGTAACCAGATTAGTAGTTCCGGACGTTGTAAAGGCAATGAGTAAAAAAGATCCCATTTGGGTTTCCGTTTCCAAGGGTATTGAAAATAAAACCTATCTGAGAATATCGGAAGTTATTCATGAGGCGGGGAATGTTCCCACTGACAAGATCGTCATCCTTTCCGGACCGAGTCATGCCGAGGAAGTGAGCAGGCAAACTCCCACAGCTATTGTTTCCGCATCATCAAGCATCAAATCCGCAAAAATTGTTCAGGATGCATTCATGACTCCATATTTCAGAATCTATGCAAATCCTGACGTGATCGGGGTCGAGTTAGGAGGCGCCTTAAAAAATATAATCGCCCTGGCTTCCGGTATTTGTGATGGGGCGGGATTCGGAGATAATACAAAAGCCGCCCTGATGACGAGGGGACTTGTTGAAATCAACAGACTTGGATTAGAACTCGGCGCCAGAAGTGATACATTTGCCGGCTTGAGCGGGATGGGAGATCTGATCGTAACATGCATGAGCCGCCATTCAAGAAACCGATTTGTAGGCGAACAACTGGGAAAAGGACGCAAACTTGATGATATTTTGAGTGGCATGGTCATGGTTGCTGAAGGCGTGAAGACAGCTATATCTGCTTACGAAATCGCAAAGCAAAGAGGGGTAGAAATGCCAATCACTGAACAGGTATATTTGACGTTATTTGAAAATAAATCAGCTCAAGAGGCAATGTATGATTTAATGACAAGGGCGTCAAAGATTGAAGATTGGGGATAAAACAGGGTAGGAGTATCGTATGATTAAATCAATTTTATTGCCAATTGACGGCTCATCTTATTCTGAAGCCGTCATAAGTTATGGAAAGTTCTTTGCCGAAAAATTTAATGCGATAATCCGGGTATTGAGCGTAGTGGATATACGATTATTTGACTGGAGTGTGGCTACCAACGCGGATAACTTCGTTCCTGTAATGCCGCCTGCGGGTTTTCAGGCTGAAACTCAAAAGATGCATGATGAAAAAGCGCAGCAGATTCTCGATAAAGCGGCAAATCTTCTTAAATCAACAGGAACTCCGTTCGAACTGACAAAAGTCACAGGTATTCCTGTGGAAGAAATATGCAATCAGGCTAAGCAAAATGATCTGGTTGTGATGGGAATTCGTGGTGAATATGAACGCTGGAGCGATAAATTACTCGGGGCGACAATCGAATCGGTTACCCGCCAGATAAGCAAACCGATAATTCTGGTAGAAAAATCATTTTTTCCTTTTGAAAAGATACTTTGCGGCTATGACGGCAGTATTTATGCAAATAAAGGTCTGCAATACGCCGCGTTTATGGCGCAGGTTCTTTCAATCCCCATTCAGGTTATAGCCGTTTTCTCCTCAGATGAGGAGCGGAAAGCAGTACTTGCAGAGGCAGAGCAATATTTAACGCCATATAATATTGATTTTCAGCTCAGGCATGAAACAGGCGATGCTTCGGAAATACTGGTTAATGCCACAAAAACCACACCGAATCCGGCTTTGTTGATAATAGGAAGTTATGGACACTCACGATTGAGAGAGGCAGTTCTCGGCAGCACCACTGTGCAGGTGATGCGCGCTGCTGATAAACCGATAATGTTGGCTAAATAAGTTCAAAATGCTACGGAGGAATGATGAGTGGTAAAATTATGACATTAAGCCGTCATATTATTGAAGAAGAAAGAAGATATCCCGAAGCAACGGGCGAGTTTACCGATCTGATGAATGATATCGCGTTTGCCGCCAAATTAATCTCTTATCATACGAACAAAGCAGGATTGCTGAATATACTGGGGGAAACAGGTGAAATAAATGTACAGGGAGAGAAGGTCAAAAAGTTAGATATTTTCGCGCATGAGACAATGGTAAAAGCATTGGATCACGGCGGAAATCTATGTGTAATGGCCTCTGAAGAAGTTGAAGAAATCATTTCAATTCCCAAAGAATATCCCCTTGGAAAGTATGTTTGTCTGTTTGACCCGCTGGACGGATCGTCCAATATTGACGCAAATGTCAGTGTTGGCACAATTTTCTCAATTTACAGACGTATAACTCCCGATGGTAAGCCAGGGACTTTGGATGATTGTCTACAGGTTGGAAGAAAGCAGGTTTGCGCGGGATATGTGGTATATGGTTCAAGCACGATGCTCGTTTATACGACCGGTTTTGGAGTTCATGGTTTTACTCTCGATCCCAGTTACGGTGAATTTGTTCTTTCGCATCCAAATTTGAAAACTCCGGAAAAAGCAAAAATATATTCAGTAAATGAAAGCAATTTTGATTATTGGGACCAGAAGATAAAGAATTATGTCCACTATGTTAAGCAGATAGACAAGTCAACAGGCCGGCCTTTAAATTCAAGGTATATCGGTTCGCTTGTGAGTGACTTCCACAGAAATCTTCTTTACGGCGGGATTTATCTGTATCCACCGAGCAGTCTCGCAAAAAATGGTAAACTGCGCCTCATTTATGAAGCAAATCCCATGGCTTTTATCGTTGAGCAGGCCGGGGGACGCGCGAGTAATGGTGTAAAAGATATTTTAGATATGAAACCGCAGGAGCTCCATCAGCGGGTACCATTATACATCGGTACAAAATATGATGTGAATATGATCGAAGAATTCATAAAAAAACAGTGAGATCAAAAAGTTCACAAGCATCATTTTAATTTATAAAACCCTTTCATCGCGTTGAAAGGGTTTACTTTATTTCGCGGTAAATAGTGACAAGGCTCAATAGCCAACCGGTAAATTTCTTGATAAGTTTATAGCGGTTGGTTATATTTGGCTTTATATATAAAACCAGGGACTTAGAATCAGGGATTTGATTTTATGACACAAACTATAACAATTGCTGACGTAGCAAAATTTGAAGGTGAAATTGTAACGATTAAAGGATGGATATACAACAAGCGATCCAGCGGAAAATTACGCTTCCTGCTTGTGCGTGACGGTAGTGAAACGATTCAATGCGTTGTTTTCAAAGGGGACGTTAATGAAGAAACTTTCAATCTAACCGATGCTTTAACTCAGGAAAGCTCCGTTGAAATTACGGGAAAAGTAGCTGTTGATAAACGCTCGCCTTTGGGATTTGAAATCCAGGTTAATGATTTGAAAATAGTTCATATCGCTCAGGAATATCCTATAACAAAAAAAGAACACGGCGTTGATTTTTTAATGGATAACCGACATCTTTGGCTCCGTTCAACACGTCAGCACGCGATTTTAAGAATCCGTCATGAAATTATACGCGCGGCGCGCGAGTTTTTTGACAACCGGGGATTTATACTGGTGGATTCACCAATTTTTACACCGAATGCCGCGGAGGGCACAACAACGCTGTTCGCGACAGAATATTTTGGTGAAAAAGCGTATCTGACTCAAAGCGGGCAGTTGTATGGCGAAGCAGCCGCGATGGCAATGGGGAAAATATATTGCTTTGGACCCACTTTCAGAGCGGAAAAATCCAAAACCAGACGGCATCTGACCGAATTTTGGATGATCGAGCCGGAAGTGGCCTTTTTTGATCTCTATGATGATATGCAGCTTGCCGAAGAATTTGTCAGTCATCTCGTGAAGGGTGTTCTTAAAAACAGACAGAAAGAATTAGCCGCCATTGAGCGCGATGTCACAAAACTTGAAAAAATTGAAGCGCCGTTCCCAAAAATTCATTATAATGAGGCTGTTGAGATCCTCAGAAAAAATAGTATAGATTTTAAAGACGGTGATGATTTTGGAGCAAACGATGAAACTGTTATTTCAGGCCAATTTGAAAAGCCTGTCATAGTTCATCACTATCCGGCGGCCGTTAAAGCTTTTTATATGAAGCGTGACCCGGAACATCCCGACGAAGCGATGGCAATGGATATGCTTGCGCCTGAAGGATACGGTGAAATTATAGGCGGTTCTCAACGTGAGGATGACTATGAAGTACTATTGAATCGTATCAAAGAACACAATCTCCCTGTTGAAGCCTTTAACTGGTATCTGGATTTAAGAAAATACGGTTCTGTTCCTCACGCGGGATTTGGTCTGGGAATAGAAAGAACCGTTGCCTGGATATGCGGATTAAATCATGTCAGGGAGACAATACCATTTCCAAGATTGATGCAGAGAATTTACCCTTAATTATACATGAAATCACTAATTGCTGTTATTGGCGCCGGTCAGTGCGATGATCAAATTTACAAGAAGGCGTATGATGTTGGCCGGCATATAGCAAGTAATAAGTTTGGCCTGATTTGCGGCGGGTTGGGCGGTGTAATGGAAGCTGCTTCAAAAGGATGCAGGGAAGCAGGAGGCATCACCGTAGGGATTATACCTCAGGAAGAAAGCGCGGCTGCAAATCCGTTTATTGATATTGTCATTCCTACAGGAATGGGCATTATGAGAAATCTACTTATAATAAGGGCAGCCTCGGGAATTATCGCCATGGACGGCAAATACGGGACATTATCAGAGATTGCCTATGCTCTGCAGTTAAATAAGCCGGTTATCGGGATCGATACATGGGAAGTATCGGAGACGATCATAAAAGCGAAATCGGCAGAGGAAGCCGTGAATACACTTATCAGGATTATCGGGTGATGAAGATAGCCATGCGTGCATTCGTGAAAGGGCGTGTTCAGGGTGTCGGGTACCGATCGTTCGCAAGGGAACAGGCAGATGAACTGAATTTGACCGGATATGTCAGAAATCTGCCAAATGGAGAAGTTGAAGTTTTTGTAGAAGGTGAACAGTCAAAAATTATCGATTATCTCGGCAAACTCCGTAAAGGTCCCCCGATGGCAACGGTCACAGATTTCGAAATAAATCAATATCCATATGAAAATAGATTTAAAAAATTTAAAGTAGAACTTTAAAAAGGAATATTCTGTGGATCGATTAGAGCAGTTGAAATCAGCTATACGAGATGTGCCGGATTTCCCAAAAAAAGGAATACTCTTTAAAGATATTACACCTGTGTTAAATGATTCGAATTTGTTTTCGGGTTCCATTTCACTTTTGCAGGAGTCTATCACACATCAATCCATTGATAAAATTGCAGCCATTGAATCACGCGGATTTATTTTTGGTTCGGTTCTGGCCTCAAAACTTGGTGTGGGGTTTGTTCCAATTAGAAAACCCGGGAAATTGCCATATAAAATTTACAGGGAAGAATATCAACTCGAATATGGTGTCGATGCCCTTGAGATCCATCAGGATGCTGTCAAAGCAAATGAACGCGTGCTCCTGATTGATGATCTTCTGGCTACCGGCGGCACAGCTCTTGCGGCGGCAAAATTGATAGAGAAGTGTGGCGGTACAGTTTCAGAGATATTGTTTTTAATCGAGTTAAATTTTCTAAACGGAAGGCAACGAATCAGTAATTACCCGGTTTCATCTTTAATTATTTATTAGAATTATTACCATTTGTGATATAGATTATTTACAAAGTATAAATTTTTTCCGAGTATAAGTTTAAAATTGTGAAATATAATACATATTTAGTTAAAAATCCGGAGATTGTTTTTAGAAAATATATATCATCAAAGGAGTTCCAATGAAAAAATGGATAATTTTTTCCGTTTTTACCCTCCTCCTGGTCAACATGGCAGTTGCGGGTGACGAATGGTTTCGTGTATACGAAGAAGGTGTTAATTCCGTAAAAATAGGTGATTATGACACCGCGATATTAAAATTTCAGCAGGCTATAAAAGATCAGCCTGTCGATAAAAGAAAAATCCGAACTTACGGTATGCACTTCATCCAATATTTTCCGCATAGAGAATTGGGTATTGCTTATTTCAATCTTGGAAGAATGGAAGAAGCAAAAAGACATCTTGCCGTTTCAATGAAGCAGGAGCCATCAAAAAGAGCACTGGAATATCTCAATAAAATTCGCGGAGGCGATCAGCCCGAATCTCCGATGCAAAAGGATCCGGAACCTGCAGTGTCTACAGTTGTTCCGCCGGTGATTTCTCCGGTCTCATCGCGTACTCCTGAAATGATCGTAGGGAAGAAGACAGTAAAATTAGTTGGTGAACGCATGGGAGTGGCTGTTTGGCCATTTGAAAATAAGGGCGCCAGCAAAGATTTGGGTGAAATTGTGCTTGATAAAATGATCACGGCTCTTTTTAATCAGGGGCGTTTTCGTGTGATAGAACGGGCACAGCTCGAAAAAATATTAGATGAGCAGCAGTTGGGAATGGCCGGAGTGATTGACGCATCCACAGCCGCCGAAATAGGTAAGGGAATCGGCGTGGACGCCATCATCATCGGCAGCGTGGCGGCAGCGCCATCAGGAGCGATCAGTCTCGACGCTCGCGCGATAGATACGGAATCCGCTACAATAATCATTGCCCATGACGCTTATTCCGGCAGTTCCGACGCGCAGAGTGTAAAGAATACGGTAGAGAATTTAGCTAATAAATTTACGGAAAGTTTACCTCTGGTTGAAGGATACATAATCAGGCAGGATGAAAATGGGATTATGCTGGATGTGGGACGTACCGGAGGAATTAAAAAAGGTATGAAATGTGTCGTATATAAAGAAGGAGCAGATGTAAAACATCCGATTACAGGTGAAGTTTTAGGTAAAGAAACAAAAATCGTAGCGGAAATTTTAGTTACGGATTCATTCGAAAAATATTCCTCGGCAAGAATAATACAAAATGAACCGGGGCAAATTGTCGCAATTGGCGATAAATTCCTAACAAAATAACTTTACGGAGGAGGATTGTTTATGTTTAAGAAGCTACTAGTTGTGACGGCAGTACTGCTGTTATTTGTTTTCAGCGCTAATGCGAGTGAGTTTAATTTTACAGGGAACGGCGCGCGGGCTGCGGGTATGGGTTATGCTTTTACCGGTGTGGCTGATGACGCGACCGCCATCTCATGGAATTCTGCCGGATTAACGCAGCTTTACAGCATGGAAGCCAGTGTTATCGGCCGCTTAGGATTTGGTACTTATACTTATTCTGATCTTGATAATGCTCCTGATATAACCGAGTCATCAAAATTTCAGTTAAATTTCTTGAGTATTGTAATGCCATTCAATGTCGCTAATTACAAGGTCGTCGGCGGTATTGCCTTCAGAAATATTTATGATTTCAATAGTGAACTTACATTTGATTTTGACGGTACAGAGTATGTCTTTGCAAATGAAGGTGGAATTAATGCCATCACACCTTCTGTCGCTGTTCAGATTAATGAAATGTTCTCGGTGGGCGCGGCGCTGAATATTTATACCGGCAGCGAGGACTATCATGAAGAAATTGATGGTAATACAACTTATGAAGGAACAACGACCGATTATTCGGGCACATCAATTGATATCGGTATATTAGTAAGGCCAAGCAGTAAATTCTCCTTCGGCGCGAATTTGAATCTTCCAAACACGATTACTTCCGACACAGACGGGTATGAATACGATATTGATGTTCCATTTTTCTACAGTATTGGGTTAGGTTATCGGGCAACTGATAATCTTTTACTCGCGCTCGATTTCCATAGCAGAAACTGGTCCAACTCAGATCTTTTTGCTGATTCCGAAGTCGATGTGGATCTCAATTCGCTCCATTTCGGTATTGAATATTTGGCGCAAAGTGGTAGTTCTGTGATTCCTCTGCGTCTTGGCTTCCACACGAATCCACTTTTTGAATGGGATAAAAATGGTGATCAGGTTGTGAATCCGGTTATCACTCTTGGCGCCGGTATTATTATGAATAAATTCATTTTGGATGCGGCGTTCGAGTATGAACCGGCTTCCTATGAATTTGAAGATTCATTCGATACCTATACCGTTGAACAAAACAGTTTCCGTTTTACTATTGGCGGTACGATTCACTTTGGTAAATAATCAATTAAAAATAATGGGGATACAACAGGTATCCCCTTATTTTTTATGCAGTTAAATATGCTCCTTTTTATATATCTCTCTTTAATTTTGCCTTGCCTTTAAACAGAAAGATAATTAAATTAAATACTTTTAATTGCGCCCCTGTAGCTCAGATGGATAGAGCAGAGGCTTCCTAAGCCTTGTGTCGGGAGTTCGAATCTCTCCAGGGGTACTTATTTTGATGACAAATCTCATTGAAAACTGAAATCAAAGGAGTCATAATGCTGAAGCCGAGGAAAAAGTTAAGCAAAAAAGAAATCAAGCAGGATAAATTTGTTAAAATCGCTTTGGAAGCAAAGTCTTATGTAGATGAAAATTATAAACAGGTTGTTGGCACAACCCTGGCAGTTTTTGGGTTGTTCGTCTTAATTATGGTTTATGTTTATATGCATAATCAAAATGTTGAGGAAGCGACGACGCTGCTTGGAAAAGCGCAATTGGAATTTCAGGCTCTGAACTACGATTTGTCAAAGACTTTTCTAAATGAACTTACATCAGAATATTCGGGGACTGATGCGGCAGATCAGGGCAGATTTTTACTTGCGAATATCTATTTTGAAGAAGACAACATACCTTACGCGAAAAAAATGTATAAAGAATTTATAGATTCCTACAGCAAAAGCTCGATCTTACTTGCTTCGGGATATGCCGGATATGCTGCATGTTTACAACGTGAAAAAAGCTACGATGAAGCAGCTTCCAATTATATCAAGGCTCAGAAGCAATCACCGGAATTTGTCGAAGCGGCCGGCTATCTGTTCCTCGCGGGAAAAGCCTATGAATCAGCAGGAAAAATTGATAAAGCCAGAGAAACATTCGAAAAAATTACTATCGATTATAAAGATTATGATCAGGCAGACAACGCAAAGGCTGAGCTCATTTTTCTGACTAAGAAGTAATTATGGATATCTTTGAAAAAGAACAAAAATACTTTTTAAATGTTTATAAGCGCATTCCTCTTGATATCGACAAAGGTGATGGTGTTTACCTTTATGACAAGAGCGGTAAAAAATATTTGGATTTTCTTTCGGGTATCGCTGTAAATGCCCTTGGTTATAATCACCCGGCGATTCTTGAAGCAATCAAACGTCAATTAAATCGGAATCTGCATCTTAGTAATTATTTTATTCAGGATATTCAGATTGATCTTGCCGAACGCCTGCTGAGTCTTACCCCATTCTCGAAAGTCTTTTTTTCAAACAGTGGGACAGAAGCCATAGAAGGACTTCTGAAGCTTGTAAAAAAATGGGGTCACAATAACAATAAAAACGAAATCATCGCCTTTGAAGGAAGTTTTCACGGCAGAAGTCTTGGAGCGCTGTCTATTACTCTGCAGGAAAAATACCAGAAAAACTTTCAGCCATTGCTTCCGGGGATAAAACTCGTGCGATTCAATGATGTGAAATCATTTGAAGAAACAATTAATGAGCGCACAGCGGCGGTTTTTTTTGAAGGAATTGCAGGAGAGGGAGGAGTGAGGCCACTTTCCAAAGAGATTGTTAAAGCAATGAACCAGGGAAGAGAAAAGTATGGATATCTGCTGATTGCGGACGAAATACAGACTGGTGTCGGCAGAACGGGTAAATTTTATTATCATGAGTATCTGGAATTTATCCCGGATGCCATCGCAACGGCAAAAGGACTTGGCGGAGGGCTGCCACTGGGGGCATTTTTAGTCAATCAAAAACTGGAAAATGTATTTGATAAGGGTGAGCACGGTACTACATATGGTGGAAATCCGCTGGCTTGCGCCGCGGGCTTAGCCGCCGTTAACACGATTTCAAAAGAGTCTTTTCTGCGCGATGTCCGTGAAAACGGGCAATATTTTATGGAATGCCTGAACAATCTGATGTCTGAGTTTAGTGATTATTTGAGTGATGTTCGCGGTAGAGGGTTGATGCTCGGGTTGGAAGTAAAAGGTGACGCGGAAGAAATAATGAAAGAGTCGATTAACCAGGGACTAATTTTTAATGTCGCCGGCGGCAAAACACTGAGATTTGTGCCTCCCTTAATAGTTCAAAAATCGGATATTGATACGGCCTGTCAGATATTACAGGATGTTTTTAGAAAAATATTTAAACAGAAAACCCACATTTAGGAATGCCTGCTTTGTTTTTTGAATTCGGGATATTTGGATCACTGATCAGTGCCTTATTATCCATTTTTATGGTAAGCTTTCTGCATAATAGTTTAAGCAAATCGCATCTAAGCAATCAAATAAAAAGCAATGGAAATTTATCGGATAAGGATAATAATCGACGCGTTCTGTATATACGATTATTGTTTTTTTTCCTGATAATCTTAATCTTGTCAAAGTTTTTAACCGTTTTAATTTTCCCAATGGAAATATCAACCCGCGATTTTAAACCTGATCTGAATATGATGACTATCGCGTTATATACCGGAAACATAATTATCCTATTTGTGACTATTTTCCTCGCATTTGTGATTTCATACTACTTTAGAATCAAAACTGATCATAAAATTTCTTTTCTTAAAAAATCGATACGTATCCTGAAATATTTTCTGATTTTCGATATCGCGTATTCGGTTTTGTTTATTGTAAGCGTTGATTATTATCTTTTACTGAACGATGCTTCTCAACAGATTATTGATTATAAAATTTTTCAAAATTGGCCGTATAAGCTTGAAACTGCTTTAGTGCTATTTATATCAATACTTCTTTACAGTTTATTATATCATCGCTTTCAAAAACGAAGAACATTGTTAAATTTTAGAATTTATGGTATTTTTCTTGCCATCTCTCTTTTATTAAGCCTTTACCTGATATTAACTCATACGGCTTCACTGGCCGGTTCAGCGCAGTCCTTTATCGAACTGTTTAGTTACAGGAGAGGGTTTACCGGACTATTGTGGGTATTCATCTTTTTATTGGGTGTCAGTAGTCAGTTATTCAGCTTATTAATATTATCGATAAAAAATACTGTTATTAATTTGCAGTTAAATATGAACTATATTCTGCAATTAAACCGAGTCGCATATATCAGTACCATCGGAATAAGCGCGCTGGCCCTGTTGCCGGTTGCCCTGGAGTTGTTTTACCGATATCAATAAAGACCTAAGGATAAAACATGTCGTCTGTTCAGTTAATTAATATCAGCAAAGTATATGATAAGGATGTAACGGCTGTTAGTAAAGCGGATCTGGAGATCAAAGACAAAGAATTTCTTGTTCTCGTCGGGCCATCCGGCTGTGGAAAATCTACTTTGTTAAGAATGATTGCCGGTCTGGAGGAAATTAGCGATGGTGAAGTTTTAATTGGTGATAAAGTGGTGAATGATATTCCCCCAAAGGACCGCAACATTGCCATGGTTTTTCAAAATTATGCTTTGTATCCCCATATGACGGTTTTCGACAATATGGCTTTTGGGCTAAAATTAAGAAAATTCCCTGATGATCAGATAAAAAAAAGAGTTTCAGAAGCAGCCGAATTACTCGGGATCAAGGAATATCTCGATCGGAAACCGAAAGCCTTATCGGGCGGCCAAAGGCAGCGGGTAGCGGTGGGAAGAGCAATCGTCAGAAAGCCGGAAGTGTTTTTATTTGATGAACCATTGAGTAATCTTGATGCGAAGCTGAGAGTTCAGATGCGTATTGAGATAAAAAAATTACACCGGCGCCTTGGCGCAACTATGATATATGTAACTCACGATCAGGTGGAAGCAATGACCATGGGGGACCGCATAGTTGTAATGAGGGATGGTCTTATCCAGCAAATCGATACGCCATTAAATATATACAATAAACCGGTGAATGTTTTTGTCGCGGGTTTTATTGGAAGTCCCGCTATGAATTTTTTTAAAGGAAAGCTTGAAATAAGTGATCAGGTATATTTTTCATCAAACGGATTTCAGGTGAAGCTTGGTAAGGAATCTTCAGGCCTGCTTTCAGATTATAATGGCGCGGATATTATTATGGGAATACGCCCGGAACACATTATTAATGGGATTTCTGATCATAATCAATCGTCTGCAGTCTATGCAGAAGTAGAAGTAATAGAATCAATGGGTAATGAAACTTATGTTTATATGAAAGCCGGCGATTCAAATATGATCATGAGAAGCACTTCATCCGCTGTGATTGGACTGGGAAGCAAAATAGACATCTATTTCGATTTGAGAAAAATACATTTTTTTGATCCTAAAACTGAAACCGCCATCTTATGAAAGCGTTTATTGATATAGCGTATTTCTGACTATTGTAGACATAAAGGAGACTGATATGAAATTCCCAGCAGAACCATTTAGGATAAAGGTAGTTGAACCAATAAAAACAACCACAAAGGAAGAGCGGGAAAGGCTTATCAAAGAAGCGGGATATAATTTATTTTTAATTCCCGCCGAATCGATTTTTATTGACCTGCTCACGGATTCGGGTACTTCGGCAATGAGTGATAATCAATGGGCCGGGTTGATGATGGGAGATGAATCATATGCCGGAAGTAAAAATTATTATCATTTTAAAGAAACAGTTCAGCATATTTTCGGATTTAAGCATGTAATACCTACACATCAGGGCCGTGTTGCTGAAAATCTACTCTTTTCAACCATTCTTAAAGAGGGTGATGTAGTCCCGAATAATATTCATTTTGACACAACGCGAGCAAATGTTGAACATAATAAAGCAAAAGCTCTGGACTGTGTAATCGATGAAGGGCTGGATCCGGAGTCAGAATATCCGTTTAAAGGTAATCTTGATATAAAAAAATTAGAAAACGCCATTGAAAGCTATGGAAAAGAGCGTATCCCCTTAATCATGATTACAATAACAAATAATAGCGGAGGCGGGCAGCCTGTTTCTATGGAAAATATCCGGTCGGTGAGCGCGCTGGCAAAGAAACACGGAATACCTTTGTTTTTTGATGCCTGCCGTTTCGCCGAAAACTGTTATTTCATAAAACAACGAGAGAAGGGCTATGAAAACAAGTCTATCTTAGAAATCGCAAGAGAGTTGTTCAGCTATGGTGATGGCTGCACAATGAGCGCGAAAAAAGATGGCCTGGTGAATATTGGCGGATTTTTGTCCTTGAATGACTCAAAACTCTCTGAAGAAATTACCAATATGCTGATCCTGATAGAGGGATTCTCCACCTATGGAGGCCTTGCCGGAAGAGATCTGGAAGCCATTTCAAGGGGATTAAGGGAGGTATTGCAGGAAGATTACCTGGAATTCCGCATCAATCAAACCCGTTATCTTGGTGAGATGCTGATGGAACAAGGCATCCCGATAGTAAAACCGGTCGGCGGGCATGCTGTTTATATTGACGCGAAAAGATTTTTACCGCATATTCCGCAATCTCAATTTCCGGGACAGGCGCTTATTGTAGCGCTATATACGGAAGCAGGGGTCCGGGCAGTTGAAATAGGAAGTCTTATGTTTGCGCATAATGATCAAGAATCAGGTAAAACAGTATATCCGGAGCTTGAACTCGTCCGGCTGGCCATTCCAAGAAGAGTTTACACCAGCATGCACATGCAATACGTTGCTGAATCAATTACAGAGCTATACCGGAATCGTAATCATCTGAAGGGGCTGACCATTGAATATGCGCCGGATTTTTTAAGACATTTCACAGCTCGTTTAAAACCGCTGGAAAATTAAAATTATATATCGGGTTATGCTCTTGATCTGAAGTCAAAATTTTGTTTTATTGAAATAAGTACTTGGTAGTAATAAAAAAAATAACAAAATGGAACTTGTTAATTGATATTTTTCGACAAACGGAGATAAACCGGATGTTTTCTGAAAAATTATTACTTCGCCTTAAACATTCATCTCAGCTGACAATCATGACCGGCGCGGGCGTCTCGGCAGAGAGTGGAGTGCCGACATTCAGAGGTAAGGATGGGCTTTGGAATAATTATGATGTCCAGCAGCTTGCTACACCGCAATCTCTTCGTGATAATACTGAAATTTTCTGGAAATTTTATAGCTGGCGGCGGGAGCTTCTGGAGAAAGTGAAGCCTAATCTTGGACATTATGCATTAGTGGATATGGAAAACTTTTTTGAGCATTTTACATTGATAACGCAGAATGTTGATAATTTACACAGAATCGCCGGAAACAAAAATGTCCTTGAGATTCACGGTAATATTATGAATTCATACTGTATTGATTGTGGTGAGCGGATTGAGGGGATGGACGGATTTCCCAAGACGGAATCTATACCCAAATGTCATAAATGCGGTGGTTTTATGAGACCGGACGTTGTTTTATTCGGGGAACATTTGGATCCGCAACGATTACGCCAGGCCCAGGATGCCGCCGCGACCTGTGAGGTGTTCCTCTCAATTGGCACTTCAGCTGTAGTAGAACCTGCTGCGTCTTTGCCATATATTGCAAAGGGAAATGGAGCATATATAGTGGAAATAAATGCGGAAAAAACTCCTTTAACAGATAACGCAGATGAATCGCTGATAGGTCAAACGGGAAAAATACTGCCCTTGTTGATCATGGCGCTTGATAAAATGCGTTAACAAAAACTACTTATTTAGGACTGATCTCTATTGAAATCATTTTCAGTAAAATATTTGTTAATTCTTCTTCTGGCGGTAATGACCGGTTGCGCTTACTACAATACTTTTTTTAATGCTAAACAGAACTTTAAAACCGCGCAGGT